>Ga0210017_1001009_pt1 | contig 24419 bp, 26 predicted proteins | sample CryGeyCG2014_020_FD_183966 | JGI IMG/M metagenome (GOLD analysis project Ga0210017, IMG submission 183966) | Groundwater microbial communities from aquifer - Crystal Geyser CG08_land_8/20/14_0.20 (SPAdes) (version 2) | ecosystem: Environmental > Aquatic > Deep subsurface > Groundwater | place... | reverse complement strand
CCCAAGCCTAACGGCTCAGAGGGAAAACCGCCATATGTGTGTGGACATTACCTTATCTAGTTGATAAAATAGATTAAAATCATTATAATCTTGAATTTAGAATTAAGATTTTTTTTAATTATAAATATTCTTGACAGTTATTGAAAGATATGCTATACTAAAAATGATAATGATTATTATACAATTATGGATGAACAAAACTCAATATTAGATAAGGTTATTACCTCAAAACAAACTACTGAAATGCAGGAATTTAACCCTAGTGAAATAGTCTCTTCGTTGCTTAAATATCTAACTAGCAAGGAGGAGGAGGTGTTAAGACGCAGGTTTGGGCTAGACGGCGAAACAAACGATACCCTTGAATCCATCGGAAAGCTGTATCAGGTCACAAGAGAAAGAATTCGTCAAATTGAAAATACAGCGATAAAAAAATTAAATGATCTCGGAGAATTCAAAAAAATCGCTAATCAACTAGAATACACCATCTCCAATGTTATCAGGAAAAACGGAGGTAGCATGGAAGAAGATGCTCTACTTGCTGAATTGTTAAAATTCTCATCAAACAATTCCTTGAACCGCAACTGTACCTTATTTATTTTGGAAGAATTGTTAGCAAAAAAGATTTTAAATATAAATCCCATCACTACCTTAAAAAAATCTTGGAGTCTCCCTCATGTTGATCTCGATTTCATTGGAGAAACGATTAATAAGATAAAAGAGGTGATAAAAGAAGAAAACAAACCAATTCCTATCGAAAAACTTTTGGATAAATTTCATCAAACTTCTTTCTATCAAGAAAAAAAAGAAAGGTTAACCGAGGAAGCGATTATTTCTTATATCACCATAAGTAGGGAGGTTGATAAAAATCCATTTGGTGAATATGGATTAGTAGAATGGGGTTCAATCAATCCCAGAAGGATGAGAGACAAAATTTATCTTATTTTGAAAAAAGAAAATAAACCGTTACATTTTAATAAAATAACGGAATTAATTAACAAGGTTAAATTCGATCATCGAATAGCATATGCTCCTACGGTCCACAATGAATTAATTTTGAATAATGATTTTGTGCTGGTAGGAAGAGGGATCTATGCCCTTCAGGAATGGGGTTATAAGCCGGGTGTGGTTGCGGATGTTTTAGTCGAAATATTAAAAAATACTAACCAGCCATTAACTAGAGAAGAGTTAGTAAATAAGGTTTTGGAGCAGAGAGTGGTACGCAAAAATACTATCCATCTTGCTTTAACTGACCAGTCAAAATTTAAGCGCCTTGAAGACAAAAGATATACGTTAGTTGCAGCAGACCCTGCTCAGGAAAAGTCAAAATAATAACTGAAACAATGAATATCTCTATTGATTTTACAGCACTGACTTCTTTAGGTCTTAGTAATCCACTATTTATTGCTTGGTGGATTTTTATTAACGGGGGCTGGGTGGTATTTATCGCTCTTTTTATCGTGGGATTATATATTATGAAATTGGAGAATGCCAGAATGCGCTATCGAAAGTCCATAAAATACATACTCTTAGCAATCGATGTTCCCAAAGAGAATGAGCAGAGTCTAAAAGCGGTAGAGCAGATATTCGCCCAGCTCGCAGCTGCAGAATCAAAAGGAAATTTGTATGAGCGTTATTGGAAAGGCAAAGTGCAGGATACTTTTTCGATGGAATTAGTCAGCATCGAAGGGTATATCCAGTTTTTAATCCGGGCGCCTGACCCACATCGAGATTTGGTGGAAGCGGCAATTTACGCCCAGTATCCCGATGCTGAAATAACAGAGGTGGATGATTACACTAAAATGATTCCGGACATTTACCCTGATAAAAACTTTGATTTATTTGGCACCGAGCTAACACTAGCAAAGGAGAGCGCTTATCCGATCAGAACCTATATGAATTTTGAGCATACCTTAACTCAGACATTTGCTGATCCGATGGCCTCGATCTTAGAAGCTCTTTCCCGGCTTCAAACCGGCGAGCAAGTTTGGTTTCAGTTAGTGCTAACCCCAATTGATTCCAAATGGGTGAAAAATGCAACTTACCGGGTGAAGAAATTAATCGGCGAAAAAATTCCCAAAAGGACGAACATATTATCCCCCCTGGGTGATGTTGCTAGAGGATTTGGGGATGAAGCTTTAAATCAGCTTGCCGGAGGCGGTATTGCTGCCAGTGAAAATTCTCAAAAGAAAGATTTACCCAGCAAGATGCAGTTTTTATCGCCGGGCGACCGGAACATTGTTGAAGCGATTCAGGAAAAGATTTCAAAAATCGGATTCAAAACTAAAATTAGAATAATTTATGTTGCCCGCAAGGAATTATTTGATAAAAAGCGTGGAGTGAATCCAATTATGGGTGGAATTCTGCAATATAATACCCAGAATTTAAATGCGTTTAAGGCTCACAAGAAAACAAAGACTAAAGTGAATTACTTCAGGGTGAAAAAGCGATTAGCGTATAGGCAAAGAAAAATTATTAGGGCCTACAAAAGAAGAGCAAATTACCTAGGAATCGGGGAAGGGTTCATTTTGAATATTGAGGAGCTGGCCAGTATTTATCACTTCCCGATTAGCGAAATTACCGCTCCCTTGGTGCAAAAGACTGAAATTAGGAAAGCTGGTCCTCCTTCTACTTTGCCCAGACAGGCGATGGACTATCAGACATTGATCGAAAAAAAGATGGATACGATAAAAGCAGAACCGATTACTCCAAAGGCCGGAGTTCCGGAAAACTTACCAATTGGAAACGAGAAAAAAGATGAATGAACAACCCAATAGTGACATAACTTATTTTGCTGAGACTAACTTTCGAAATAGAAAGGTGTTGTTTGGTATTAGAGATGACGACCGTCGCCGGCACATGTATTTAATTGGAAAAACCGGTATGGGTAAATCAGTAAATCTTGAAAATATGATAATTTCCGATATTAGACGAGGGAACGGGATTGCGGTAGTCGATCCTCATGGTGACACAGTGGAAAAAGTGGTAAAGCATATACCGAACAACCGAGTCAATGACGTGATTTACTTTAATCCAGCTGATACTGAATATCCGATTGCTTTTAATATCCTGGAGGAAGTTAATCCTCAATATAAAAATTTAGTAGCACAAGGACTAACGGGAGTATTTAAAAAAATCTGGGCGGATTCCTGGGGACCACGCTTGGAGTATATTTTAATGAATACTATTTTAGCGCTTTTGGAATATCCGGGAAGTACTTTACTTGGTATCACTAGAATGCTGGTCGATAAGAATTATCGCAAAAAGGTGGTGGCCAAGTTAACCGATCCAATTGTCAAGGCTTTTTGGATTGATGAATACGCTAATTATAATGAGCGCTTCAGAACTGAGGCGATTTCACCTATTCAAAATAAGGTTGGTCAGTTTTTATCCAGCTCGATAATTCGAAATATCGTTGGTCAGCCAAAAAGCACTCTTGATATGAGGAATATTATGGACGAGAAGAAAATCCTATTGCTTAATCTATCCAAGGGGAGAATCGGGGAAGAAAATTCCGCCCTCTTGGGGGCAATGATGATTACTAAAATACAGCTAGCGGCAATGAGCCGGGTTGACATTTCTGAAGAAGAAAGAAAGGATTTTTACCTTTACGTGGATGAATTTCAAAATTTTTCTACGGAAAGTTTTGCGAATATTTTGTCAGAAGCGAGGAAATATAGACTAAATTTAATTGTTGCCCATCAATATATCGAGCAATTAGGTGATCAAGTTAAGGCCGCGGTGTTTGGAAACGTAGGCACGATTATATGTTTTCGCGTTGGAGCAGAAGACGCTGAGTTTTTGGAAAAGGAATTTTTGCCTTACTTTGACGAGAATGATTTAGTTAATCTGCCAAAGTACAATATTTATCTTAAATTAATGATCGAGGGAGTTTCTTCGAATCCCTTTAGCGCAACTACTCTTCCGCCCGCCACCGGTGAAACTGGAAATTATGAAAAAATTGTAAAAGTATCAAGAGAACGTTACGCCAATTCAAAAGCAAATGTTGAAGAAAAGATTATTCGTTGGAGTGGGGTAGAGGAAATGTATCGGGCGTCTGCCGAAGAAGATGATAAGCATGAAGGTGGTGAACAGCAAACCCGATTCAAAAATCAGCAGAGGCAAGATGGTAAGAAAGTAGCATCTAATAACAAGCCTGAACGCCCCAAGTCAGTAGTAAGAATTATGAACGATGCTGTACATAATGAAGTGCAGGCGCCAACACCGCAATCGATTTCCTTAAATGATGCTTTGAAACGGGATCCTGTTTCATTTGGTAAACCATTTCGAAGACAAAAAGATCAAAACAACACCGAACAACTGAAGGAAAATAGTAGAGAGCGAAATGATCGTAAAACCAGCTCAAAAAGTCATATTCTCAGACCAAGACAGGTAATAAAAATTGATCAATAGATAAAGGAGAAAGCGTCGTTCTAGTAGAACGGGGTTTTTAGTTATGCTTAAATCTTATATAATAATAAGACAATAATAAAGATAAGATTATATGAGTTTAAAGAGAAAGAAAGTATTTGTGGCAATGAGTGGCGGAGTTGATTCCTCTGTAGCGGCGGCATTGCTTAAAAGGCAAGGATACGAAGTGAGAGGAATATTCATGAAGAATTGGTCAGAGAATATCAATTGGGACAAGAACGGCTTAGCTTTTAAAACCACTCTTTGCCCCTGGATTGAAGATCAAGAAGACATGCGTCAAGTATGTTCCAAGCTTAACATTCCTTTTTATACCTTCGATTTTGAAAAAGAATATAAAGAAAAAGTTGTAAATTATTTTTTTGAAAGTTACCAAAAAGGAATTACTCCTAACCCCGATGTTATGTGTAACAAAGAGATTAAATTTAAAATTTTTCTTGAAAAATCGATTAAATTAGGGGCGGATTTTATTGCTACTGGTCATTATGCCCGGATTAAAACCAGCGGAAAAAATAGATATCACCTCTTAAAAGGAAAGGACTTAAATAAAGATCAATCCTATTTTCTCTATACCCTTGATCAAGCCAAGCTTAGCAGGATTTTGTTTCCCATTGGTGCTTATCAAAAACACAGAGTCAGAGCTATTGCTAAGCAGTTGGGGTTGACAACCCACGATAAAAAAGACAGCCAAGGTATCTGTTTTATCGGAGAAATTAATGTGAGAAATTTCCTTAAGACTAGAATTAAAGAAAAAATAGGCAAGATTATTACTAGCGATGGAAAAATAATTGGCAAGCATAACGGTGTTGTCTTTTATACCATTGGCCAAAGAAAAGGAATTAAGATTGGTGGGGGAATCCCTTATTATGTTGTAGCCAAAGACATCAAAAGTAATACTTTAATGGTAGCTAAAGGAAATCAGGATTCTTGCCTTTATCGAGACAAGCTTATCGCCTCTAATCTAAGCTGGATCGTCAGTCAACCCACTTATCCTTTTAAATGTTTAACTAAAATTCGCTATCGTCAAAGTGATCAAGCAGCAACAATCTATTATTTAAAAGAAGATCAGATAGCAGTTCACTTTGAGCTGCCTCAAAGAGCAATTACCCCGGGACAATCAATTGTATTTTATCAGGGATCCGAAGTAATCGGAGGAGGAATAATCCAATAAAATGTTTTCAAAGTTACTGGATATTTTTCAAAGCAAACAGAACCAACGAATTATTTATTTAATAGTTTTAATTCTTGCTTTTAGTGTTATTTTTGCTATTTGTGTTTTTCCAGTTGAAGATGCTGATACTTGGATGCACTTGAAATATGGTGAACATATTCTGGAAACAAAATCGCTTCCCCAGTATGATTTTTTTTCGTATACTGTAACAGGAACTCGTGACGTTGATCACGAATGGCTGGCCCAAGTAATTCTTTATCTGGTATATAAATATCTTGGTTTCAGTGGATTGGTATTGTTCAAAACATTAATAATTCTAATTACTTTTGGAATATTATTAAAAACAGTAAATACTCTCTGGGGTCGTTCGCTTAGCGCCTTATTGATTTTGGTGGGAATGGGTATGATGGGCGCTTTTCGGTTTGTGGAAAGACCTGAGATATTTACCTTTCTGCTGCTTAGCATTCTTATCTACATCCTTTTCAATTACCAAACTAGTAAAAAAAGTTGGGTAATATTTTTTCTTCCCCTAATTTTTTTATTCTGGATCAATGTCCACGGCGGTTTTATCATTGGTTGGGGATTATTAGGTTTATTTACCATCACTCACCTTGTTTTTTATTTACTTAAAGCCAGAATAACTTGGTTGGAACAATTTTCTTTGACTGCTCAAAAACTTAAATTACTGGTTCTGGCCTCATTTTTATCGATTTTAATTTGCTTTGTTAACCCTTATGGTTATGAGATGATTCTACTGCCATTCCGTGGGATTTTCGGCTTGTCTAATTTTTTTGCTGAGCTGAACGAATGGAAATCTCCTTTTGATCCAATGCATCAGCCCCGAGAATACGTTACTTTATTCCTTGTTACCGCAGCATCCTTAGTTCTTTTATTCTTGTTGATTTTTAGGAAGTTTAATCCGCTTTATTTCCTGATTTTCTTATTTTTTGGATATTCCAATTTTAAGGGAATACGCAATGTTGTCTTATATGCTTTGGGTATTTATGTTCCCTTTGTTTATGCGTTCAAGGAGTTTATTGCTTCTTTTAAAACTACGCTTTTTCAACGTAGAGTTTTATATCCGATAATACAAAGCGGCTTAATAATTTTTTTGTTTTTACTATTTTTTCAGTTCGTTTTTAAAGGAAATTCCTTCGGGCTTAATTACCACTACTTTGATTTAGGTGCCGCCCTTGACAACTTTCCTGAAACGGCCGTTGAATTTATTGATCAGGTCAAAATTGAAGGTAATATGATGAATCAGTATGACCTGGGAAGTTTTCTAATTTGGAGATGGTACCCCCAAAGAAAAGTTTTTTTGGATGGCCGATCCGGTCTGTATGGTGAAGATTTTTTCTTTCGCTACAAAAGTTTCGGAAGCAATAGAAATGAATTGGCCAAAGCAACCGAAGAATATAATTTTAATTTTATTCTAGTGCAGCACAGTGAGTTTCTATCGAACAACCCCGATTGGAAGATGGTTTACTTTGATAATTTATTTGAAGTTTATGTCCGAAACAATGAACGCAATAAAGAAATAATTGCTGATTACGGTTATGATTATTTGAATCCCAATCAATCAATAAGTGAGATCTTTGATCGTCTTTCAGATGAAAACTCTGATCAATTCAAAACGGAGATTTTAAGAAATATCGCTCAAAATGGCAAAAGTATGACCGGCTACATTTATTTATCAGAATTTTATAATCGGGAGGGCAATCTGGAGAAATCACTCGAAACACTTCTTTCCGCTCAGCAAATAAATCCGAAGCTACCGCAAGTATATCTTGCGCTGGGAAACTATTATGCCAGGCAAAATGATTATGGGAAGGCGATCCAATATTACAAAAAAGTACTTTCCCTGGATTCCAGTATGAGTGAAGCACATTATAATTTAGGCAATGTTTATGTTAAAACTGGAAAATATCAGAAAGCGGCCAAGAAATATCAAACAGCGCTTTATTTTAATAATCAATATTCACTTTCCTATTTAGCTTTAGGGATTGTTTATTCTGATTATCTTAATGATCCGGAAAAAGCAACTTTTGCCTTTAGAAAATATCTGGAACTAGAGCCAGATTCCGTTCAAAAAAACAACATTGAGGCGAAAATAGAGGAGTTATTAAAGCAAATGTAATACTTGCTGACCCAACTTAGATAAGATACAATCTTATTATATGAAGCCAATCGAACTAAGAAAACAATACCTGGATTTCTTCAGGAGAAAGCAACACATGGTAATTCCTTCTTCGTCTTTAATTCCCGAGAACGATCCTTCTGTTTTGTTTACTACCGCAGGAATGCATCCGCTCGTACCATTTCTGCTGGGCGAAAAACATCCCGCCGGAAAAAGACTCACCAACTATCAAAAATGTATCAGAACCGGAGATATTGATAAGGTGGGCAATGCCTGGCATTTAACCTTTTTTGAAATGCTGGGCAACTGGTCGTTGGGCGACTACGGGAAGAAAGAGGCGATTACCTGGAGTTATGAATTTTTGACGAAGGAACTAAAGATTCCAGCGGGAAAATTAGCGGTTACCGTTTTTGCTGGCGATAAGGATGCTCCTTTTGACCAGGAGAGTTACGAGGTCTGGAAAAATATGGGACTCTCTGAAATTCACAAATATGGAAAGGAAGACAACTGGTGGGGACCGGCCGGAAAAACTGGTCCCTGCGGCCCGGATACAGAGATGTTTTATATCACTGATCAAAAGCCCTGCGGTCCCAAGTGCCAGCCGAATGATAACTGCGGCCGCTATGCCGAGATTTGGAATGATGTTTTTATGGAATATAATAAAACAGCTGAAGGAAAGTATGAACCTTTAAAACAAAAGAATGTGGATACCGGCATGGGTTTAGAAAGAACGGCTGCTGTTTTGAATGGAAAGGATGATAATTATCAAATCGGTGCACTAAAAAAAGCGTTAGAAAAAGTAAAAGAGCTCTCTAAGAAAGAAGATATCAAAGCAGAGCGAATAATAGTAGACCATGTTAGAGCTGCCTGTTTTATCTTAGCCGAAGGAATTGTTCCTTCTAATGTGGACCAAGGATATGTATTGAGGCGTTTGATTAGAAGAGCAATAAGACAGGAAAAAAAACTGGAGATAGAAAAAAGGTTTTTATTCACTGTTGCTGAGGTTTTCTTGAATAACTATAAATTGCTTTATCCCGAACTCTTAAAAAACAAAGATTTTATTCTTGAACAATTAATTAGAGAAGAAGAAAAATTTAATGCGACTGTGGAAAAAGGTCTAAAAATGATGAGGAAGGAACTAGAAACTGTAGCAGTGCGAGGAGTGGGAACACGAGGCATGATCATTAGAGGGAAAAATATGTTTTCAGGGAAAGTAGCCTTTAATCTTTATCAAACTTATGGGTTCCCGTTAGAGATGATTGAGGAAGAATTAAAAGGAGTTCTGGTTGATAAAAATGAGTTTCAAAGAGAATTCAAAAAACATCAGGAACTTTCCCGTCAAGGTGCGGAAAAGAAATTCGCTGGGGGATTGGCTGATCATTCCAAAGAAACTACCAAATTGCATACTGCCACGCATCTGCTCCATAAAGCACTAAGAATGGTGTTGGGAGACTATGTTGCTCAAAAAGGCAGTAATATCAATCCGGAAAGATTGAGATTTGATTTTTCCCACCCCCAAAAATTGACTGAACCAGAAAAGAAAAAAGTGGAGCAGATTGTCAACGAACAGATTAAAAATAAACTGCCGGTTACTTTAAAAGAAATGACTGTTAACCAAGCAAAAAAAGAAGGAGCCATCGGTCTGTTTGGAGAAAAATATGGCGATAAAGTTAAGGTTTATTCGATCGGAGATTTTTCCAAGGAAATTTGTGGCGGACCACATGTCAAAAATACATCGGAGTTAGGTATTTTCAAAATCATAAAAGAGCAAGCGGTCTCCGCCGGAATAAGAAGAATAAAGGCTAAATTGGAGTAGAATAAATATCGCTAATATTAGCGAAAAAATCGATTTCTTGACACCTCCCGTTCTCTGGTGTTATACTTTTCTCATACTGGATGAGTTATTGCAGCCTAAACAAGGTAATATTAAACAGATTCATGTCCTTTGTCTAAGGATAATGAATTTTAATTTATACTAAAAAATTATCTATGATCAAGGCTCCCCAGGAAATCCCTAAGCAAAATAAGTCCTTAACTGATCTTTCTCAATCAAAATCAAGTAAAAAAGGTTTTTTAGAAGTAATGGGCACGGTGGAGGAATTACTACCCAGCGCAATGTTTAAAGTAAGGCTGGAGAACGACCATGAAATACTGGCTCATCTTTCCGGAAAAATGAGAATGAATAGAATCCGTCTATTGCCCGGAGATAGAGTAAGAATCGAAATGTCTCCTTATGATTTAACTAAGGGAAGAATTATTTATCGTCACTAGTATCATTAATTATGAAAGTCAGAGCATCAGTTAAAAAAATTTGCAAAAAATGCAAAATAACCAGGCGCAAGGGCCGAGTAGTGGTAATTTGCGAAAATCCCAAACACAAACAAACCCAAGGGTAAGATTGCATTCATCTGATTATTTGGGTATTTGAATATTTGGATAAGGGTACTGAAAAAATAAGAACAAATTTAAACAAAACAAATAATCAAATATACCAACGGTCAAATAATCAAATAATTTATGGCAAGAATTGCAGGAGTAACTCTCCCCAAAGAAAAAAGGATTGAAATTGCATTGACTTATGTTTTTGGAATTGGAAAAACCCTTTCCAATAAGATTTTGAAAGATACCGATATTAATCCAGATGCAAGAACTAAGGATTTGACACCAGAAGAGGTGAATAAATTGCGAGAAGTGATTGAGAAGAACTACAAAGTTGAAGGTGAATTAAAGCGTGAGATTCTTACGAATATAAAGAGATTAAAGGAAATCGGCAGTTATCGTGGCGATCGCCATTCTAAAAATTTACCTGTCCGAGGCCAATCTACTAAAACTAATTCTCGAACGGTAAGAGGGAATGTTAGAAAAACAGTGGGAAGTGGACGAAAAACAGCAGATGAAAAAACTTAATTAAGATAAGAATAGATGGAAAAAGCCAAAGCGATACCTAAAAAAAGGAAAAAAAGAAAGATTATTACCCACGGAGCCGTGCATATCCAGGCAACCTATAATAATACAATTGTTACCATTGCCGATCCTAATGGTAATGTAATTGCTTGGTCTTCCGCTGGAATTTCAGGATTCAAAGGACCTAAGAAATCTACCCCCTTCGCCGCAGGGATAATTGTTAGAAATTTGCTGGAAAAGATAAAAGACGTTGGCCTACGAGAAGTGGATGTTTTTATAAGGGGTGTTGGTAGCGGACGCGAAGCGGCAATCCGGGCTCTAGGATCAGCGGGATTAAATATTTTATCAATTAAGGATGTGACGCCAATACCTCATAACGGTCCGCGCGCGCCTAAACCACGAAGAGTATAAAAATGGCCAGAAATTTAGATCCAAAATGCAAAAGATGTAGAAGAGAAGGAGAGAAACTATATCTTAAAGCTGAAAAGTGCTTTACTCCCAAATGCCCAATGGTAAAAAGAAACTATCCTCCAGGGATGCATGGTCCAAAACTCCACGGGCAGCGATTAACCCAGTATGGCACTCAACTTAGAGAAAAACAGAAGGTTAAACATATTTATGGGATTTTAGAGAAGCAGTTCAGTAATTACGTTAAAAAGGCAATGAGAAAAGAAGGCGATAGTGGAGAGAACCTATTGTATTTACTGGAATTAAGATTAGATAATATTGTTTATCGTTTAGGCTTAGCAAAATCAAGAAGTATTGCTCGACAATTAGTTTCCCATAATCATATTTTAGTCAACGGTCAAGCGGTAAATATCCCATCTGCCCAGCTGAAGGTAAGTGATAAAATTTCAATAAAGGAAAAAAGTAAAAAACTTTTTGTTGATACCGCAAAAAATCCAAAAAAAAACGATCTCCCGAGCTGGCTTGAATTTGACCAAAAGGCCCTCGTGGGTAAAGTGCTGAGTAAACCACCTTTTGAAGAGGTAAAACAATCCTTTAACATCCCGATCGTAATTGAATATTATTCTCGATAAATAATATAATTGATAATTAATAGCGTTAAATTCATGAATGAAATTAAACTACCTAAAAAAATTGAAATAGATCAAAAGAGCAATAATAAGGCGATTGTGGTAATTGAACCACTGTACCCGGGTTATGGTTTGACCTTGGGAAACGCATTGCGGAGAGTACTCATTTCATCATTACCGGGAGCAGCCATAACTGCCATTAAAATTAAAGGAGTTCAGCATGAATTTTCTGGCTTAAAATACGTTAAAGAGGACATTGTTGAATTAATTCTCAATATCAAGCTGATCCGACTGAAATTACTGCGTGGTGAAAACGCGGTATTGAATTTAAAGGCAAAGGGAGAAAAAGTTGTTACTGCCAAAGACATAAAAAAATTATCAGATGTTGAAATAGTGAATCCTGATCAAGTAATTGCAACTCTGGCCGATAAGTCCGCTGAATTAGAGATTGAATTCATAGTCGGCAGAGGTCTGGGATATTCCCCGGTAGAAAGCCGGGAAAAAGAAAAATCAGAAATAGGAGTTATCGCTATTGATGCTATTTTCACGCCGGTTTTAAAAGCAAGATTCGAGATAGAGAACGTTCGAGTTGGGCAAATGACTAATTATGATCGGTTAACTCTTGAGATTGATACGGACGGTACGATAACTCCCACTGACGCATTTTATCAAGCAGGAGAAATTTTGGTTAATCATTTTACATTATTTACCAGTAAAAAAACTGCGTCCAAAAAGAAAAGTGAAGCAAAGCAAACTTTAAAGTCAGAAACAAATCAGGAAGAAATAGTTAAAGATCAGGAACGAGCCGAATCAAAGAACAAAAAAGAGGTTAAAAAATAGTCTTTATGCGCCATAGAAAAAAGAAAGGAATACTAGATAGAAAAAAAAGTTCTCGAGAATCATTATTGCGAAACCTAGCCGGTCAGTTGATTGAATTTGAAAGAATCAAGACCACCGAAGCGAAGGCAAGAATACTAAAACCAATTGCGGAAAAACTGCTAACTTCAGCAAAAAATGACACAATAACGAGCCGCCGAATGGTAAAAAAATTTATTTACCAGGAAAAACTTATTAAAAAGCTATTTTCCGATCTTGCGCCAAGGTTTCATAATAGAAACAGCGGCTATTTAAGGATTAGCAAAATAAATAATAGAAAAGGAGATGGAGCTCCGATAGTACAAATAGAGATCATAAAAGATGATGAAAAAAAGTTATCCCAAAAATCCAAATAGAATTATAACCTATCGATTCGACGCTACGAAAACGCCTCTGGGAAGACTGGCATCCGAAGTCGCTAAGGCAGTACAGGGAAAATTATTGCCGAGTTATCGTCCGGAAAAGATTAGTCAGGTAAGAATAATAATTCAGAATATAAATCAGGTTGCCGTTAGTGGCAAAAAAATCAATGCTAAGAAATATTTTAGATATACGGGATATCCAGGCGGGATTAAGTCAAAAAGAATGGGAGATTTGTTTAAGAGTAACCCGCAGCAATTTTTCATTAACGTCGTAAAAAACATGCTTCCCAATAATAAATTGCGTATCCGGATGATTAAAAAAATTCAATTTATGAAATAATGCCAATAAAAAAAGGAAAATCATCAATCAGACCGGTCAAAAAAAAGACGATGGTCAAGAAACGGGGTCGTCCTAGAAAAAAAGAAGTTCAGCAAATAGAGGAGCAAAAAAAAGAAATCAAGAAAGCGATTAAAAGAGATTACTTATTTGCAGTAGGAAGAAGAAAAGAGGCAGTGGCCCGTGTTCGCTATTATTTAAAGAAAGAGGGGGAAACTGAGATTAATTCAAGAAAATTATCAGAATTTTTTCCCACCTTTACCTTACAACAAATTGTAAAAAAACCACTGGAGGTTGTTAAGCTAAAAATTGGTAGTTTCTCAATCCGGGTTAAGGGTGGAGGAAAACGAGGACAAGCAGAAAGTATCAGTCTTGGAATTGCCCGGGTATTAGAAAAGTACGACTCCAACCTAAGGTCACCGTTAAAAAAAGCAGGATTACTAAGCAGAGACGCGAGAATAAAAGAACGCAAAAAATACGGACTGAAACGAGCCCGTCGTGCTCCCCAGTGGCAAAAACGCTAAAAAACATTAATGCCGAAAATTTCTCAAAGTAAAATCGCCAGAAACACGGCTTTTCTTACGGGAGCTTCAATATTCCAAAAGATCCTCTCTTTTTTTTATTTTGCCTATATTTCTCAACAATTAGGAAGTGATAATGTTGGCAAGTATGTCTGGGCCTTATCGTTCGCAGGAATATTTGCACTTCTAATTGAGTTCGGGATGGGGCCTGTTCTAACGCGAGAAATCTCCAGAGATTACCAAAAGGCAAAGTTGTATTTGTCGAATGTTCTGGGGATTAAACTGGTTTTTTCAATTATCACTATTATTGCTCTTTTAACAACCATTCATTTTCTAGGTAGAGATGTCCTGACGCTCAACCTAGTTTATTTAGCAATTGTAATAATTATTTTAGATTCATTTACTTTTTCCTTTTATTCAATCTTTCGGGCATATCAAAAACTACAATACGAGGCGATTGGTATCATAATTTATCAAAGTCTCATTGTAGGAGTGGGTATCTTGAGTTTAATTTTTGGATTTTATCTTAGAGCTTTAATCACCGCAATTTTAGTTGGGAGTGCTTTTAATTTTTTGTATTCCCTTTCCTTAGTTCTATTCAAAGCGAAAATTCGACCAATTTTCCGATGGAGTAAATCGGTAGTAAAAACAATTTTGAAAATATCTCTTCCGTTTGCCATCGCTGGTATCTTTTATAAGATTAATAACGATATTGATAAGGTCTTGCTGGGAATTCTCGCCGGCGATCGATATGTCGGTTGGTATTCGATAGCATCTAAATTTAATATCTCATTAACTTTTATTCCCGGTGCCTTTGCGACCAGTTTTTTTCCTGCTATGAGCCGCTACTTTATCACCTCTAAAGAGAAACTTGCTTATACCTTTGAGCGGGCAGTAGTTTATTTGATGATTGTCAGTCTACCAATTACTGCTGGATCATTTATCCTAGCCCATAAAATTATCATTAAGCTGTATGGGCCGGCATTTGAGGCTTCTATTAATGCTTTTCAGATAATTATTTTCGGATTGATTTTCGTATTTTTGAATTATCCTGTAGGAAATTTTCTAAATGCCTGTAATCGTCAGACGCTCAATACCATTAATATGGGAATTGCGACATTATTTAATATAGTTTTAAATATTATTTTAATACCACGCTATACTTACCTCGGAGCAAGCATTTCTGCTCTAGCGAGCGCCATTCTTTTAGTCTCTTTGGGTCTGCCTTGGATAGGAAAGATCGTTCGATACAATAAAAGATATATTCTCGGAAAATTTTTGAAAATTTTGTTTGCCAGCACAGCGATGGGAGTGATAATTTATCTATTACAAAATAAAGTTTCTATTTTATTATTAGTTCCTCTGGGAACCATAATCTATTTTGTTATATTAATTGCTGTAAGGGGAGTCACTAAAGAGGATTTTCTAACTCTTTATCACTCGGTTTTTAAAAAACAGCATGAAGAAAACTCTGTTAATAACGCTTGATTTTCCTCCTCGAATCGGAGGAGTTTCGGTGTATTTAAAGGAATTATGCACGCGTTTGGTTAGGGATAAAATTGTTGTTCTCGCTCCCCAGCATAAAGAAGCAAACGATTTTGATAAAAATCAATCGTATCAAATTTATCGCAAGAAACTTTTATCAACCTTTCCCTTGATCTGGCCGAAATGGATATTTTTAATCTGGAAAGTCAGGGGAATTGTAAAAAAAGAGGGGATTGAGCAAATACTGGTCGGCCAAATATTACCATTGGGCACCGTCTCCTTAATTTTAAAAAAAATCTGGAATATCCCCTTTACGCTTTCTACCCACGCTATGGATGTTACTATTTTAAAAAACTCAAAGCGCAAATCCTGGCTGGCGCGTAAGATAATAAAAAATTCGCAAAAAATAATTACTGTTAGCAAATTTACTTACCAAGAACTTATTAAACTGGGAACGGAGCATGAAAAAATATCAATAATTTCACCAGCCACTGATATCGACAAAAGATGTTATTCAGATAAACAGGGAGAAATTAGTAATCGGCACCATCTTAAGGATAAATTGATACTCTTAACTGTTGGCAGAATAGTGAAAAGAAAAGGACATCTTCAAGTACTGAAAAGTCTTTCCTCAATAATCCAAAAATACCCTAATCTTGTTTATCTTATTGGATCAGAGGGACCAGCTAAAAAGGTTTTGCAAGATTATATTTCAAAAAATAATCTTGAGAATAATGTAATATTTCTTGGGGAAATTCCCGAGTCAGATTTACCCAGTTATTATAAAATAGCAGATATTTTTGTTATGCCTACGCTGAATTTAGAAAATGGTGATAAAGAAGGTTTTGGCATAGTATATTTAGAGGCAAATGCGTTCGGAAAGCCGGTTATTGCCACCCGTTCCGGAGGAGTAGAAGATGCCGTTATTCATGAGCAAACGGGATTATTGGTAAATCCGGATGATTCCGCAGAGCTTACCGGGGCAATTACCCGCTTGCTAGATGATCAAGCGTTAGCAAGGAAACTTGGGGAACAAGGCCAGAATAGAGTGAAGGCCCAATTTGACTGGGAATCAAGGGCAGAGAAGCTAATTAAAGTTCTTTCTGAATAATTGAAAATACCGCTTCTAGTGAAAATTCCACTATCGGCGGTATTTCTTAAAGAACCTCCGGGCTCGCTTAGTAATATTATTTTCTCTTGGTCTTCCGTTTTTCAGCACGTTTTCCCACAACTTAGCCATTAGGTTATATTTTTCTTTGAGTATCGCTAGCTTCTTCTGACCGCCGTCAATTTTTTCGAGTTTACTAAACAAAGCCGAAATTTCTTCCATCACTCTGGCCATTCTATTCCTGATATTCATGCCGCTCAAAGAAATTCCGTATAAACCACTTAAAACTGTATAATGCTGTTCCAAAAGCTCAATCCTAGAATTCAATTTTTCGACGGTTTGGTAAAGGGATTTAACATTACTTTCTTGATTCATCTTATCATCACCTCCTTTTCTGCCTTCAAAGAGCTAGTTTAAAGATTATGACTATTTCTAACTAATGTCAATTAAATGCAAAAATGATTAGTATTATTATCCCAACTTATCAGCATGGAAATATGCTCAAGGACTGTCTTGATTCAGTATTTAATCAAACCATCAAAGATTTTGAAGTAATTGTAGTAAATGATGGTTCTACAGATAATACAGTCCATATATTAGAAAATTACCATAAGCCAATTACCATTATCCACCAAGAAAATAGAGGAGCAAACAATGCTCGAAACAGAGGTTTTTCTAAATCACAGGGTGATTATCTGTTATTTTGTGATGCTGATCTGGTAATGAAAAGCACCATGCTGGAAAAATTGCTGATTGCCTTAGAACATGCTCCGGATTGCGCATTTGCTTATAGTTCCTTTAAATGGGGATTTAAAAATTTTAAATTATTTCCTTATAGTTCAGAAAAATTGAAGAAGGCTAACTTTATTCATACTAGCTCTTTAACTCGGCGAGAAAAGTTTCCCGGATTTGATGAAGAGATAAAAAGACTACAAGATTGGGATTTGTGGCTAACGATAATGGAACGGGGAGGCAAGGGTACTTATCTTCCTGAAATATTGTTTTCGGTTCAGCCAAGGAAAATAGGTATATCAGAATGGCTGCCTTCTTTTATGTATAAAATTCCCTGGGAGAAAGTTGGTCTTAGAATAAAAAGATTGGAAAAGTATAAAGAAGCGGAGAGAATTATCAAAACGAAACACCATCTTCCCTAAAAAAATGAGCTGCGATTTTTTCGACTTCTTCTGAATTTTCTGCCGTCATCATTTTCATTCTTAAACGTTTAGCTCCCTTAAAACTTGAAATATAACTGGAGTAAAACTTTCTTAAATCGTGAAAGTTTTTTTTATTTCGATGAAAACTCTCATATATTTTAGCGTGTTCGACAAGAGTGGCGATTCTTTCCGTAATCGGCACTGAGTTTACGTTTTTGGCGGCAAAAAACCAGGGGTTCTTCCAAATCGCTCGGCCAATCATTATTCCATCTAAATTATATTTTTTGGCTTTGGTTTTGGCTTCCTCTAAACTATTAATATCACCATTCCCAATTATCAAGGATCGCTTTCCGCTTTTCCTAACTATTTTAGCTGCCTTTCCAATGACTTCCCAATGAGTGCCCACTTTTGATTTTTCATTTCTGGTTCTGCCGTGGATAGTGATAACTGCTGGGTCAGCCTTTAAAATTTCCGGGATCCATTCCCTAACAATTTCCCGATGATAACCAATTCTAGTTTTAACGGAAACCGGAATTTTTTTAGCACCTCGTTTTGTTTCTAAAATTATCATTTGGGCCAATTTTGGATTTTCAATCAGGGCGGCTCCTGCTCCTTGTTTTTCAATTTTTTTGAACGGGCAACCCATATTAATATCAATTCCGTCAAATCCTAATTGAACGATTATTCTAGCAGCTTGGTAAAAGTTTTCCGGTTTGGAACCGAATAGCTGTGCTACTATAGGATGTTCTACCTTACCGAATCGAAGAAGGGGCAATAAACTATCTTTACCATTTAAACAAAGCCCATCAGCCGAAACAAATTCGTTAAAAAAAACGTCAGGCCGGCCTTTGCTAGCTACTATCTGTCTAAAGGGGGAATCGGTAAGATCGGCCATTGGCGCTAGTGCCAAAATTGGCCGTTTCAACTTTTTCCAAAATCCCAGATTGTTCATGTTTTGGATTATATCAAAGGTTGGATTAATAAAAAATAGGGGCGGTCTTTTACAGACTACCCCATGTAGCGAAGTCATTTAGAGGGAAGGATTACTAATCGCGGAAATACACTCCATTCATTCGGTAGAGTAGGCTCGGTGTTGTCAGTAATTCGTCGAGCATTAGGATGGTCTTTTGAATTAGCTGTAGCTCCATCCCTAGTCAGAAAAAGTCGGGAGTGGAGATGACCTTTTTCTCCGCAACGAAAATGAAGTTCATGTACCCGAAGGAAAAGTCCTTTTGGTCCTTTTTGTATTTCCAAGCAATTACTTCCAATAAGGCTCTGTATAACCTTCAATGCTTCCGCCTTAGAGATTTTTTCAGCCATGCACGCCTCCTTTTAGAATGGGGGAAGTTGCGGCTTCCAGTAAAAAGTTCAATTTAACTATAAATAGTACACTAAAACGAATTTATTGTCAAGATTGAATAACTAATGTTATTATAAAATTGTAATAATTAACATTTAGTATGGAATTCAAAAAAACAATTGAACTTCGTCATTCTGTGCGACATTTTTTAAAACAACCAATCGATAACGAGAAAATTGACTCCATTTTAGAAATAGTCAATAAATGCCCCTCTGCTGGAAACTTGCAATCTTATAAGATTTATCTAGTAAAAAACCAAAATATTAAAAAAGAACTTGCTGAAGCAGCAATTGATCAAGAATTTATTTATCAGGCACCTCTTGTAATGGTTTTTTGCGCCAATCAAGAGGAATGCGAATTAAAATATGGCTTAAGAGGAAAAGAACTTTATTCTATTCAAGATGCTACGATTGCTGCTTCTTATGCCCAACTGGCGGCCGCTGATCAAAATATCGGCAGTGTTTGGGTGGGTGCTTTTGATCCTGAAAAAGTTAAACTAATTTTAAAAACCACCTTTTTGCCCGTAGCAATAATTCCAATCGGATACTACTCCGAGCAGTCATTTTTAAGAGAAAGAAAGCAAAAAAACGAGATTTTTGAGGAGATTTAATCTTAATTTCATCTATAAAATTTATCTAAAAACTACCATCGGCAAAACTAAAATATGGAAAAGGTTACAAAGACCAGTAGCATCACCTGGTTTACTTCAAATAAAATCAAAAAACTGCTAGAATTAGGTCAGGAAACTATAATTTGAGCGGTAACTAACAATGGTTCCGGGATTACTGAAACCCAAATAGGTAGCCTATCTAATAAGTTTGAACAAGCAGAAAGCAAGCAAAAGTTTGAGATTAAGGGTACGGGGCTAGGGCTAGTCATTACCAAAGGTATAGTGGAAGCGCACGGTGGAACGATTGGGGTCGAATCCATTGTCGATATGGGTTCAACCTTCTATTTCTCACTTTCTATTGATTAATTAATATTTGCTAAAATGGGAAAAAAAATATTGGTCATCGAGGACGATTTACTATGTTTGCAAATGTTTAAATCAATGCTTTCTAATGCAGGTTACTTGGTGGAAATTGCTGAAAATGGAAAAATCGGATTGGACAAGATCAGAAAATTTAAGCCAGACCTGATCTTACTGGATATAATAATGCCTATTCTTGATGGATTTGACGTATTGCGAAACCTAGAACCGGATGAAGAGGGTAATCTAACTCCGGTAATTGTTTTAACGAGCTTAGATCAACCGGTAGAAGAGGAGAAAGCAAGAATTTTAGGAGCTAAGGATTTTATTAAAAAGTCTGATGTTCATTTAGCTGACATTATTAATATGGTAAAAAAATATATAAAATAATTAACACCGAAAAGAATGAGTGAATATGACCATAATTCAAAACCCTACCAGAAACATGTATTCTGGCTAGTTTTTTTAGCGTTACTAATCAATGTGATTATTCTTTCTTCTATCATGTATTTTGTTGGGTCCCAATCAATGATGAATAGCTACAAAGAAAAATTAAAAGGAATTGCGGTTTCCGTTTCAAAAAATATATCAGCAGAAAAACATGAAACTATAAAAACAGTTGATCAGCAAAATACCGAGGAATATAAAGAAATCGAAAGTTATTTCCAAACCATAATTGCGGCAAATCCCGAAATCGACGATATTTATACTCTGCGTCCTACGGAAGATCCAAATATAATGACTTTTGTTGTCGCCGGGCAAGAATCTGGCGACAGGAATAACGATAATTACATAGACCAATATCGGAACTTCGTCCCGATATTGGTGAGAAATACGATGTTAATAATCTGAAACAACTAAAAGACAGCCTAAATGGTCCTTCTGTTGATCAATCATTTACCACTGACAAATGGGGTACTTGGCTGTCAGGCTATGCACCGATTAAGGACAAAGATGGCAATTCCATTGCAATAGTTGGAGTAGACTATCCTTCAGAAAGTATTACCCATTCACTTAATGTTCAGATTATTGCGATTTTTGCATCAGTTGTTGTTTTAATCATAATTTCTATTCTAATCGCTCATATTTTGTCAAAAATATTATCTCGCCCCTTCAAAATATTGGCTGATGGTTTACGAAGAGTTTCGCACGGTGATTTTAGTCATCAGCTGCCCTTAAAAAGGGGGAGAGCAGAAAAAATATTTGTTGATCTTTTCAACAAAGTAACAAGTATGTTTGAAAATGAAATGGAGCACAAAAAAAAGCATCAAGATTCAGAAGAATAAAATGTCGGTTATTCAAGTTGAAAATTTAAGAAAATATTTTAGAAAGGTTAAAGCGGTAGATGATATCTCCTTTAACGTAGAGCAAGGAGAAGTTTTAGGATTTCTGGGATCAAATAAAGCAGGTTTCATTAACCGAATGATCAAACGATTGATCTAATAGTAGATGCTTCCAAAGTGCTGGAGCATTTTCAATGAAAAACAAGCATCGATCTGGAGAAATATATTCTAAATCATAAACCAGAAATAAGCTGCGAACTAGCCGATGTTCTTTATCGCCAGTTTCGTTAGCTAATAACCCTGAGATTGATCTAAAAGATGCCTTTTATAAAAAGACGATTGAAAATAAGCAAAATTACACAAACGATTATGCCAAAAAGAAAACGTTATATGATTATTACCATCGCGATTGTTGTTTTGGCGCTAATTCTATTTACTAGTTTGTTTAAACTACTTACTGACTGGTTTTGGTTTCAAGAAATTGGTTACAGTAATATCTTCACTACCATTCTGGGTACAAAATTGGCACTTGGATTTGGGGTTGGTATTTTCGTATTTATATTGCTTTATCTAAACTTTCTTTTAGTTCATCGATTCGCCCCTAAGTCTAAAACGTTCACTTTCAGGCAAAACTCTGGAACCAATGTTCAAATGCGTACTCTGGAATTATCGCCGCTTATCAAAAAATTCTTTATTCCCGTATTCCTTTTTATTGGAATTATTGCTGGACTTATCGCATCATCTCAATGGGAAACATTCCTGAAGTATCTAAATGCTACCCCTTTTGGCAATCTTGATCCACTTTTTGAAAGAGACATCGGCTATTACTTTTTTACCCTACCATTTATTCAATCTGCTATTGGATTTGCAATAACAATAATAGTAATTGCCCTTATTGGATCTGTGATTCTTTATTTCTTGCTGGGTGCCCTTGAATTGAAAAAAAGCTTAAAGGGAGTTTTCAAAGGTTCGGTTCAATCTGTGGTTACATCAGCCAAGAGACATTTATCTTTGCTTTTTGCTTTCTTCTTCTTATTAATTGCTCTTAAAACTTACTTCGTTCAAATTCCATCTTTGGTCTACAGTACTACTAGCCCTTTTACTGGGGCAGGCTATACCGATGTTAATATTATACTTCCGATATTGCAGCTCGGTGCTATTATTTCGCTTGTAATTGCGGTTCTTCTTATAATTCATGCTTTTAAGTCAATAACCAGATTTCTAATTACATCCTTTGCTATTTATATTCTAGTTGTCGTTATCGGCGGCTGGCTTGCTCCTGAGCTTGTCCAGCGCCTCATAGTGCTACCAAATGAGTTAGTTAAGGAAACTCCCTATATTAAGCATAATATTACTTCCACTCAACAAGCCTATGGAATAGCCAATATTGAAAAAAGAGAATTAGAGGGTGAAACAACATTGACAATGACTGATATCGAAAACAATCAGTCTACCATTCAAAATGTTCGTCTATGGGACCGTGAACCACTTTTGGATACTTTCGGCCAGATACAGGAGATAAGAACCTATTACGATTTTGTTTCGATTGATAACGACCGTTATACTATTGACGATAACTACCGTCAAGTATTACTTTCTCCAAGAGAACTCGATGCCGCCAGCCTCCCTCAAAGAAATTTTATTAATGAACATTTAACCTTTACTCACGGATTTGGACTAACCTTAGGGCCTGTTAATGAGGTAACTCCCGAGGGACTACCAGTACTTTTTGTTCAGGACCTACCGCCAAAATCAGATGTTGATAATTTAAATATAGCTAAACCAGGGATCTATTATGGTGAATTAACAAACGAATATGTGGTTGTTAACACAGAAGCTAAGGAGTTTGATTATCCTTCGGGTGATGAGAACGTATTCACAGAGTATGAGGGCGATGGGGGAGTACCGATAAATTCATTCTACAGGAAACTGTTATTTTCCCTCCGTTTTCAATCTACAAAGTTTTTCTTCTCAAATGATATTAACAAAGACTCACGAGTTATGATGTATCGAGATATTGATGATCGAGTGCGCAGAGTACTTCCTTTCTTGAAATTCGATAAGGATCCTTACCTGGTTATAACTGATAACGAAGAGTTAAAATGGATTTATGATGCATATACCATCAGCGACCGCTATCCGTATTCCGAAATGGTCTCTGATGCTAAATTAAGAGACTTTAGAGATGATTTGCCAATAGCAACAAGTAACCTTAACTACATTCGTAATTCAGTCAAAATTGTGATCGATGCTTATACTGGAAAAATGCAGTTTTATGTGGCGGACCCTAACGATCCCCTTATTAAAACCTATGAAAAAATCTTTAGTGGGTCTTTTAAACCACTTGATTCAATCACAGACAATCTCTATGCCCATATCAGGTATCCGGAAGACCTATTTATTTTTCAAACGAATCTCTATGCTACTTATCATATGGAAGAACCCCAAATCTTTTATAACAAAGAGGACCAGTGGGAGATTCCTAAGAAGCCCGGCAAAGATACCAGCGATCCTATGATGCGTCATATGATTATGAAGCTTCCGGAAGAAGAGAAGGAAGAGTATATTCTGATGCTTCCCTTTACGCCTAGGGGAAAGGACAATTTATCTGCCTGGATTGTAGCTAGAAATGATGGTGAACATTACGGTCAAATAGTTGTTTACCGTTTTCCTAAACAAACATTGGTATTTGGTCCACAACAAATTATGAATCGTATTAATCAAGATCCGGAAATTTCACGACAGATCTCTCTTTGGGACCAACGAGGTTCTCAGGTAATTAGCGGCAATCTGCTGGTAATTCCAATTGAGAAATCACTTCTTTATGTTCAACCAATTTACCTGAGAGCAGAAGGAGGAAAAATTCCCGAATTAAAACGGGTAATTGTGGCTTATGAAAACAGAATTCAAATGGCTGAGACACTTAATATTGCTCTCTCAAGGCTGTTTAGCGACACAGCTTTAGAGGAACCTGCTGAAGCAACAGCGATACCAGAAAGTACAGTGGAAATCCAAGAAACTGATTTAACAACAAGAGCACAGGAGGTATATGAACAAGCAATTGAGGCTCAACGTCAAGGTGATTGGACAACTTATGGCAGTAAAATTGAAGAGTTGGGCAATATATTGAATCAGCTCTAGAAAAATTATCTAATTTCCGTAAGGGTCTTGCCTAGCAAATTTATGATAAAATGCTAGGGAAGGCCTATGAAATATAGTAAATTAAGTACTTTCAATATTAAAAAGATTTTACGGTGTTTTTGCGATGAATTAACCTCTTTACAAACAG
>Ga0210017_1001002_pt1 | contig 24516 bp, 29 predicted proteins | sample CryGeyCG2014_020_FD_183966 | JGI IMG/M metagenome (GOLD analysis project Ga0210017, IMG submission 183966) | Groundwater microbial communities from aquifer - Crystal Geyser CG08_land_8/20/14_0.20 (SPAdes) (version 2) | ecosystem: Environmental > Aquatic > Deep subsurface > Groundwater | place... | reverse complement strand
CTTCATACCTTTATATGCGATGGAAAAATGCTTTGCATTTTTCCTAGCATATTAGGAAATGCTTTCAGCATTTCCGTAATATGTATCGGTGATATACTTGAAAGATATTAAAGAGTTCTATGAGAAACACCATTTTTTGATATGGATTCTTGCCCTTGTTCTGCCTGTTACAGGATTATTTCTCGGCTGCATTTTCTGGAAAAACCTTTTCTGGGACAATTTCTTATGGAAATACTATTGTGGGACCATTGTTTCTGATGCTGAAAACAGGACAATAAACGGAATAGGACCAGAATACAATATTGTGAACACACTCACCTACGGGGTTATTCTTGCAATATCCCTGTTTCTCATATACAGACTTCTGAGAAAACTGAATATAACAGTTGGCTATCGTTTTTTCATTTCAATCTCACCTTTCATCATGCTCGGCTCTGTACTCAGGGTTATGGAGGATGCAGGTTTTTTTGGGAAACCATTTGTTTACCTGTTTATCTCCCCACTCATTTTTGTGTTCCTGGGACTCATAGTGCTCCTCATCCTTCTCCTAGGAGATGTTGCTGAAAAAAGGTTTGAAAAGAAAATCAGAAATAAAACCCTGTTTTTTTCAGGTATCATACCACTAAGTGTCTGCATAGGTTTGTTATCCTTTAGGGGGTTGCAGCGCCCTGATGCTGTCCTGCTGATTTTAGGAACCACATTCCTGCTGACAATCACAGTATTTTCAGTATTCAGGACAGTAAAAAACATCTACCCAAAACTTTCTGCGTACATTTTAGGCTCAAATGTTCTTTTGTTTTTTGCGCATTTCCTTGATGCATCAGCAACATTTGTTGGAACAGATTTCTATAGCTACACTGAGAAGCATCCTTTACCTGCTTTTCTAATAAAACTTTCAGGAACAGGCGCGGTAATGTTTCCTTTAAAATTTATCCTCATTTTTTTAGTTATCTATGTTCTTGACATTACATATAAAAAAGAAATAAAGGACAAAACACTAACAGGGCTACTGAAAATATGTGTTTTTATTCTCGGGCTTGCGCCAGGTATAAGGGATATGCTGAGGATTGGCGTTGGGGTGTAGGCGGGCCTGAGGGGATTTGAACCCCTGACCATTCGGTTTTTCCGCTTGCGGAAAATGCAAGGAAGGCTTGTATTCCGAAGCATAAGAGCCGAGTGCTCTACCTGTCTGAGCTACAGGCCCATGAATTTGCTTGTGAAAGTAGAGCCGAGTGCTCTACCCGAGCAAATTTTTCCTCTGGAAAAATTTGCGAGTTGGAGGAGTTTGCTCCTCCTGATGTCTGAGCTACAGGCCCATTGTTGAGTAGTTAGGGACAAGTAGTTAGTATTTAGGGGAAAGCATTTCTTTCTTTCCACGATTTATACTTACTTAAGGGATTGCTGTGCAATCCCTTCTCTCTTTTCTTTTCCGCCAGACATTTTTCTTTTTCTTCTTAAGAAAAAGAAAAAGGCTGTTAGGGATATTAAAATTGTTGGTGAATAGATTTTTAACTATTGGCAAATATTTATTTGCATATAGAATATATCTCTTTTATGCCTTGTAGTTTAACCCCTGATGAACTCGACTTTCTTCATTACATGTATGTACATCGTTGTTTAAGCTCAAGCAGGGCCAAGCACATTAAAGCAATTAAACGTGACTTAAAACATAAAATGGATAACGTTGATAAGATAATACGAGATCTTCAGAATGCTGGGTATCTTGGTGTTGTCCCAAAAAGAGAAAAGAAGTATTACGTAAATGCTGGAGATACACTCAGGGTTTTAGGGATGCATGGATACCCTGTCAAACCGAGGGGCAGGAGTTATCGGTTAGAATAGCTGTTAAAAATATTTAACACTGCTGTATTGTAAATTGGAAAGGTATATATATTCATAATCCATTTAGGATTTTGGTGGGAAAAATCATGGATGAGGATAGGGGAGAAAAACCTTTTGAAGGGATATTAGGAAATAACTGTGAACTCAGATTACTTGAATATTTGCTGTCGTTGCCAAATTTTGATTTTAATATAACAGAGTTATCTCGGGTTTCCGGGGTTTCAAGACCTCGAACCAATGAGGTGGTAAAAAACTTTTTAGAATGGAAAATAATTAGAGAAAAGGTGAAAAGAGGAAACATGCGATTCTATGAATTAAACAAAGAATCCCCCCTTGTGGATGCAATGTATTATTTTAATCATGGCATCACTAGTCAGTTGCTTGGAACACCAATACCCGTGTCAGAATTTGTATTTCAATGGGAAACTTTACCACCTGAGTATCCAAAAATAGTAAAAGATAGTACAATCTCAGAAGGAGAAGAGATGGTACGGCTTGTCGAACCGAAAAAAGAAATAGTGGAGGTGATTTGTTGAAGTTAGAAAAACATTTTAAGGAAATATTGGTAAAAGAACTTCATGATGTAGCAAAAAAAATAAAGAAAGAAACAGACCTAAGAAGGAAGGTCTATTTCTACAGTGCTGTAAGGGGAATAGCCGAACGAATTATGCGTTTACATTTTGATTCTGAGCTGCTTTTAACAACCATTGTAGTTGGTGCGAGCTATAACCATGTTAGCGAGCGAGTCAATATGTTCGTTGCCGGTGATAGGATAATACCTGTTTCCCCTGAGACTTTAAATAAATTGGCTGATTATATCGATGAACTTGCTGATAACATAGAAAAAGGCAAGGTAACTTACAAAATGTTGGAAAAGATAGCAACCCTCTCATACACAACAACCGGTCCTGGCTACTATACACTTGAAACAGGTAAGATGAAAATTTAAGTTAAACTCTAAGAACATCTGCCAGCAGTAAGTTTACATTATCTGATAGACGAAGTATTTTTAACCCTCTATTTCTATTCTGTTTTTATGAACGAGGATGCAGAGTTCGTTGTTGAAAATGTTAAGAAGCATACAGAATGGTTTAAGAATTGTCTGCCCATGATTGCATCTGAAAACCTGATTTCACCACTTGCGCGTGAGATGATGATCACAGATTTCTGCGACAGGTATGCTGAAGGCCATCCAGGTAAAAGATACTATCAGGGCTGCATTTATATTGACAGGGTTGAGTTAAAATGCATTGATCTTGCAAAAAAACTTTTCAGATGCTCTTATGCTGATGTCAGAGCAACATCTGGTACAGTAGCGAATATTGGTGTTTTCAAGGCGCTTGCAAAACCAGGTGATACTATTACTGCTTTGAACACTGCTGAAGGAGCGCATATCAGCCATGCAAAATTTGGGGGTGCGGGTGTCAGAGGCCTTGAGGTTGTGAACTATCCTTTTGATCCAAAAAACATGAATATAGATGTTGACGGAACGGTAAAACTCATAAAGGAAATTAAACCAAAGATTGCTCTGTTTGGTCAGTCTGTTTATCTTTTCCCAACGCCGTTAAAGGAGATAGCAGAAACAGCGCATGACATAGGTTCCTCTGTTGTTTATGATGGTGCCCATGTCCTTGGACTAATTGCAGGTGGTAAGTTTCAGGATCCTCTGAGGGAGGGTGCTGATGTTATAACAGGCTCTACGCACAAAACCCTGCCAGGTCCTCAGGGCGGCATCGTTTTGTCTGACCATAAAGGTAATACTGAGGAGGATAAAAAGTTTCTTAAGAGTCTTGACTCAGGCATTTTCCCTGGAGTTGTGAGCAACCATCATCTTCATCACATGGCTGCGAAAGCAGTAGCGTTCGCCGAGCATATTGAGTTTGGTAAAGAATACTCGGAGCAGATAATCAGGAATGCGAAAGCACTTGCTCAGACGATGTATGAGCTGGGGTTTGATGTTTTCTGCGAGCATCTTGGTTTCACTGAGAGTCATCAGATTGTTGTTGGTGTAGGTGAAGGCAAAGGTAAATGGGCTGCTGAAAATCTGGAGAAAGCAGGCATTATTGTTAACATGAACATGATTCCTGGGGACACGAAACCCTTAAGTCCATCAGGTTTAAGAATAGGTGTTCAGGAACTCACCAGGATCGGGGTAAAAGAAAATGATATGAAGGATGTTGCACGATTTTTCAAAAAGGTGCTTATTGATAAGGCAGAGCCTGAGGATGTTAATCATGAGGTTGCAGGGTTCAGGAAGGGCTTTAACATCATTCATTACTGTTTTAAGGGGGGAGAAGCACATAAATACTATGAAATAACGTAACGAAAATATTATTTACCCTCATACTATTAGTGTTTTTGTTGAGGTAGCATGGAAGAAGGAGAAAATATTGAGCAGAAAAGGGATGAAATACTCGCTAAAATGGATGGATACAGAAGAAAAAGGGATGAGCTGAACAGAAAGGCAAGCGGATGGGCAGATAAGAGGGACGAGTTAAACAGTAAAGCTAGGAAAGCGATAGAGGATGCGTCTGAATGCAGGATAAAAAGGGACGAGTTCAATGAGAAGGTGAAAAACGCAAAAGAAATCAAGGATAGATTGAGGGTGGATGAAGAAAAGTTTTCAAATGAACTCCATGTGTTAATGAAAAAGCATCTGCCTAAGAACGGGGTGTACCTGAGTAAGTTAAAGAACGACATAAGACAACTGGAGTTCAAGCAGCAGACAACTGTTTTAACACCGAAAAAAGAAAAAGAGTTGATTGATGCGATGACAAAGATTCAAACTCAGATCAGGGAAAGAGAGAAAATCCTTGATGAAAATAAGGAAATAAAAAAGGTGCTCACATCACTTAAGGATCTCAGGAAAAAGATAAGGGCTGAAAAGAAAAACATCACCCTGCTCGCTAATGCTGCTCAGAAAGAGCATGATAAAATGAACAAACTCTATGTTGAAGCAGATAAAATAAGACGTCAGGCAGATGATGCCCAGAAAAAGTTTGTTGAAACCAAAAAAATGGCTGATAGTGAACATAAGGAATATGTTGCACTTTTAGAGCAGGTTCATGAACTTGACAAGCAGGTATCAGGTTTAAGACACAAAGAGAGAACAGAAAAAAAGGCTAGGGTGGATTATGGGCTGAGGAAGCAGGCAGAAGAGATATATGACCGGTTTAAAACAGGTGAAAAATTAAGCACTGAAGACCTGATGATACTGCAAAAAGCAGGGTTGCTGTAGAAAAGTATAAATATAGCCATAGTAATTATTGTTTTGGAAGGGTCTCCTTAGGTTAGAGCTCATCCCATCCCCTCTAGCGATAGGTGTCCCTTCCCAGCTTTTTTATTGCATATTCTAGAACTGTGAAATACTCTTATCCAAAAATATAAAATCTTGAATGTTTAATTTACTCGTATATCGGCGTACCAGTTGAATTTACAAGCTTCTTGTATTCTTCTTTAATCCGCATTGTGATTTTGCCTGGTTTACCATCACCAATTTTTCTTGAATCTACCTCAACAACAGGCTCAATCTCTGCTGCTGTTCCTGTCAAAAAAACCTCGTCAGCGTTGTGAATATCAGAAAGAATGAAATGAGACACCCTTGTATCATATCCAAGTTTTTTTGCGATCTCCAGAACAGTTGTTCTTGTGATGCCTTTCAGGTTTGTTGCTGTAGGCGGTGTTGTTATGAGTTCCTCTTTCACATAAAAAACATTATCAGCGCTTGCTTCAGAAACATACCCATCAACATCCAGGAACAATGCCTCATCAGCATTCCCATGATGCGCCTCTATCCTCCCTAATATGTTGTTCAGATAATTCAACGACTTTATGTTCGGGCTGAGGCACTGGGGCGGGTTCCTGCGCACAGATGGTGTTATAAGTTTTAGCCCGCTCTCATTGGAGTACAACTTAATGGTTTTTGCAATAATTACTATAGTCGGCGAGCCGCATTTGTAGGGGTCAAGCCCTAAATCTCCAACACCCCTGGAAACAACAACCCTGACATAGCCGTTCACCATTTTGTTTTTCCTGCATGTCTCCACAATTTTTTTTGTGAATTCATCCTTTGACATTGGAATATTTAAGCTGATAGCATTTGCTGATTCATACAATCTGTCAACATGCTCCTTCAGTTTGAAAATTCTTTTACTGTACGCTCTTATTCCCTCAAAAACACCATCACCATAAAGTAAACCATGGTCATAGACAGATATCTTTGCCTCATTCTCAGGAACAAAATCCCCATTCAGGTATATCTCTGTCATCACTTTTAGTAAAGTTTTGTCTAAATATAACCTTTTCGTATAAATTTATTTACAGTATAAGACAATATCTGCTTATGATTCAGAAAATTAAGATAGGAAGCAATGTTGCCTTAGGGGTTAATCTTGAACTTCTAAATGCGAACATAATTGTTATAAGGGCAAAAAAAGGGTATGTTATGTGCGGGTATCTGAGCATGGAAACAGCGAACAGGCTTGGTGATATTGCCGCAAAGGTTAAAGGTGTGAAGAACTTTGATGAGCTTTTAAAAGCAAAGGTTGTTGAGGTTTCAGAAAAGGCAAAAGAGAATGATATAAAGGAGGGAATAACTGGAAAAGAGGCACTGGAAAAAATGTTTTAATCATTCATACATTTTTGCTACACTAATATTCTCAGGCAAACCCATGTCATCTGCCACAGGCCTGCATTTTGTTCTCAGCAAATAAACAATTGGCCTGTATTTTTTCTCACAAAAAGCCTCATACATCCCCATGCCTTTGCATATTATCAAATCCGCGTTTTCTATCCTTTTTTTTAATTCATCAGAGATTTCATTGAAGTTTATACCAACAGCATTTGAACTCGCAGTTATTTCATTCACAGCATCTTTGAAACCAAGTTTTTCTGCATCCTCAAGTGTTGCATCATTCATAATAGGGGATTCCCTCACAACAACTGTGAGAAGAACACCGAATTTTTTAATCTCCCTGCACAGTAGCTTGTCAAAAACAATCTCACCACAGTTATCAGTAAAAAACAAAATCGTGCTGTTTTTTCTCAGGTATTTTTTTATTTTTTCAGTGTCATCAACATCTAATCCGCTTTTACACATTTTCTCAAAATCATCAGACAGTTTCTCAGGAGAAGAAATGCTTGATTTTATGCCGAAATCAAAAACATTGCCGACAACAGCGCATATTATTGATGCTTTTAGTTTATCATTAGAATTTTTTATGAATTTCTCTGCCTTTGGAACCAGCGACAAACCGATTCTGTTGCTTCTTTCCTTTATTTCCCTGTAAGGGTCAGGGCTGCCTATAACCTCATAAACCCTCCTGTGAACCTTTGTTGCAACTTCAATAGAGTTCGCATTCCATGAGTATTCCTTTGAAAGAATATTCAAAGCCTCCTTCACAGCCTTCTCAGAAAGTTTTTCATCGACAAGGCTTGCTTCATATATCACCCTGTTGAGTAAACAGGGGACGCATTCATGGCGCATTCTCATATTACCTTCCCCATATAAACCCCATATTTTCTATATCCCAATTTTCTGTAGTAGTTTCTTGCGCCAACACCAGAGTTCACAAGAACCTTTTTACAGCCAAACTCATATTTTGTTATTCTTTCACATTCCTTCATTAATTCTTTACCATATCCTCTGTGCTGATACTCATTTTCTGGTTTCTCGCCTATTGGTACCATCTGACCAAAAACCTTCAACTCCCTGATAATCATGCAATCCTTTATTTCCTTTCTATGCGGTTTTCCTGTCTTCCTCAGTCTTGCATAACCAATCAAAATATTCTTTACATCTTCAAGTGACAAAAATATTTCTTTCCCACCAGACGCACCGTAATCCATTCTTAATAATTTAGTATTCTCTGTGTCAGGTGTTATGCCTTTCAGCATTTTATGTCCAACCTCCCTGCATCTTATACAGTTGCATTTTATTCCTTTTTTTTTCATTTTCTCTTCCACAATCTGCCTGAGATTACTTTTTTTCACACCATCATCAATCAAAGGAACAGGTATGTCACGTTGAATTCTTTGAATCCTTATCCATTTAGGAACAATTTTTTTTACCTCAGCAATAATCCCAGCAGCCTCATCTGTCGTTAATGCTTTGTATTCTTTGTTTTTCCATGAATCATAAAGCTTTGTTCCTTTTATCACAAGCGCTGGGTATATCTTGAGCATGTCTGGTCTGAATTTTTCATCATAAAAAATTTTTTTAAAGGATTCCAAATCCATCTCCCGGTTTGAACCTGGTAATCCAGGCATCATATGATAGCAAACCTTTAAACCAGCATCTTTCAATATTCTTGTTGCATCAACACTATCCTTTACTTTATGCCCTCTCTCAATTTTTTTCAAAACAGCATCAAATGTTGATTGAACCCCAAGCTCAACCCTTGTCCCGCCAAGCCTTAGTATTTGATCAACATGCTCTTTTTTGCACCAGTCAGGACGCGTCTCAATTGTTAATCCAATACATCTATGCTTTGTCCTCTCATTTATTCTCTGTGCCTCCTCCAAATTTTTACTTTCTTTGTCGTTCAATGCATCAAAGCATCTTTTAACAAAAAAATTCTGATAATCAACATTTCTTGATGTGAATGTCCCGCCCATAACAATTAAATCAATCTTGTCAGTAGGATGACCGATAATACCTAATTGCTCTATCCTTGATTTTGCCTGCAAAAAAGGCTCAAAATTATGCATTCCTGCTCTGAGTGCAGCAGGCTCCCTTCCTGTGTATGATTGCGCTGAACCATAATCAACGCCACCAGGGCAGTAACTGCATTTCCCATGAGGACATTCTGCTGGTGAGGTCATAACTGCAACAACGGCAACACCTGATATTGTCCTGACAGGCTTCATTCTGAGAACAGGCTCCAGAAAAGGATAAAACTCTTCATCCACCTTTGATAAAATATCTGCATCGGACGGAATCCTATCCAAATTATATTTTCTGCAGAACCCCAGTTTTATTTTATGAATCTCATCCTTTGTAACTATTTTTTTGTTTAGGATTTCAGAGATGATTTCCTTGTAAATTTCGGGTTTCATTGTTACTAAAACAGATTACTGGGATATATAGGTTTTCGGGTGCCAGACCATGCCATGAAGGATTGCTTTCAGCAACTCTCGTTTCGCTTGAGGTGAAGGATTATTTTTTAAATTTATCTGAGAAATATGTAGATAAAAGATATGCTATATTTCCATATTCTTTTTTATTAAAGCCAAACCGCCTTATATTTCTTCTTTTACCTAGAAAACCTTTTGTTGACAGTAACTCGATTTCAATTAATATATCTGTCAATTGTTTCTTTAGCCTTATTTCTTGGAACTGATTTCTATGAATCTCTTCCGCATGTTTCATCTCAGATAGGACTTGTTGTTTTGATACAATTTGTTCTATCTTCTTTTTCTCTTTAAAGGCTCTAAACGCATCGACAATAGCACCTTCTAAAAAAGGGGATGTAAAAGATGCGTATCTTGCGATGATTATGCTTTCATCCGTAAAAAATAATCGGAAATATTCTGCAGGAAATGCGGTATAAGCTTTGGATATTTGTCCTACAATTATATCGCTCATTTTTATCACCATATAATAAAGTCACGATATTTGTATACCCCACACAATATCTACATGACCTATACGAAATATGATTTGCCTTTAGCAAATCGCTATGCCTGCTATAAGCAGGCAGTTTTCTTCCTTTGTAAAAAGAAGAAAAAGCCTTCACGACTTCATTATTGCAGCCAAAAATATTCCTAATGCGGCGAGTGCGCCTATTGCTGCACCTATGATTGCGACAATGGCATTATATATGGGCTGCAGGTTCCATGCATCTTTTGTTGCCTCATATCCTGTCATAAGATAGTAAAGCAGTCCTATGAATATTATCCCAACAATTATTAATGCGCCGCCTATGCCTCTACTTTTTCCTGAGCCGAAGTATGCAGCAAAAATCCCTGCTATTATTGAGCAGAGCCCAAATGCCAAAAAGAATACACTTCCAAGTATTGTTACATAATCAGCCATTTTTATCACCTAAAATTTTATACCCGTCAGGGTTTTTGTGTCAATTACGCCAGAGATTGCTCTGATCCTGTCTATCACAATCTCGCCGAGGGCATTGAAGTCCTCTGCCTCAATCTTTGCAATCAGGTCATACTCACCAAACAGTGGATGCAGTTCCACAATCTCTGCTACTTTGAGCAGTTCGTTATACACGTCATGCTCCTTTGCCGGGGCAGTGCTTATCAATACAAATCCTATAGCCAAATTTATCACCAATTCAGAAATGTCCTCTGAGTTCTTAAACCTTTTCATACACCCCTTTCTTTTTTATTCTTTTAAAGAAATGTTAAGTATTGTTTTTCCTGTGGTATGTTTCAAAACAAATTCCTTTTGGTAAACATCCTCAACCATAACAACAATGTCTAACAGTATATAACTATTCCTGATTACCCTGTATCAGGCATTATAGGAAAACTTTTAATAACGATTGAGGCATTACAGAATGCTATGAAACTACCTTCAGTAATTAAGCTCTACTGTCCTTACTGCAAAATCCATACTGAGCATGAAGTAGAAAGGGTGAAAAAAAGAAAAGCATCCGAGTTGAAGCAGGGGCAGAGAAGATTCAGAAGGGTGATGGCTGGCTACAGGGGTTTCCCAAGGGCTAAACCTGAGGGCAGGGAGAAGTCGACAAGGAGGATTGCAATCAGATTCAGATGCAAAAAATGCGAAAAAGCCCATCAGAGGCCATGCAGGAGAGCAAAAAAATTCGAATTGGTTGGTGGATAAAATGACAGGCAGGTTTATAAAAACAAAATGTCAGGACTGCGGAAACGAGCAGGTATTGTTTAGCAAAGCGGCTACTGTTGTCAGATGCTCTGTTTGCGGTGCCACAATAGTTACACCGAAAGGCGGTAAGGCTGAATTGAAAGGAAGTGTTATTGAGGTTTTATAATGAGGCTGTCTGAGATGCCAGATATTGGCGAACTTGTTATGGGTACTGTTGAAAAGGTGAAGGATTTTGGTGTAACTGTAACATTGGATGAATATCCGAGTGTAGGGGGTTTTATTCACATAACAGAGGTAGCATCTGGATGGGTAAAATACGTCAGGGACTATGTAAGGGAGGGACAGAAAGTTGTATGCAAAGTTATCAGGGTTGAGTCCGGAAAAGGCGTGGTGGACCTTTCCCTGAAGAGGGTGAACGAACATCAGAGACGGGAGAAAATTCAGGAATGGAAGAATGAAACAAAGGCTGAAAAACTATTTGAGATATTAGCAAACAGGATGAATAAGGATGTGAAGGAATGCTATGAGGAGTTTGGATATAAACTGATTGAAAAATACAACTCCCTTTATTCCGCATTTGAGAAAACATCCGCAGATCAAAAAACATTAAAGGAAAGCGGGTTTACAGGGGAGTGGGTAAAACATTTCATAGAGGTGGCAAAAGAAAACATTGTCCCACCATCTGTGGAGATTACAGGGATGCTGGAGATTACCTGCCCTCTGCCTGATGGGGTGAAGTACATAAAAGAGGCACTGTCAAAAGCAGAAAGCTCAAAGGATGTTGTTGTTCAATATGTCGGGGCTCCAATGTATCGAATAATTGTAAAATCATCTGATTATAAAAATGCTGAGGGGATTATGAAAAAAGCAGCGGAGAGAGCAATTGCGTATATTAAGGAACATAACGGTAAAGGGGAGTTTCATAGGAAGTGAAAAAATGGGAACACTGATGAGAAAATGTGAGTCATGCAATGAATACACATTGATGGATGTTTGCAAAAACTGTGGTGCAAAAACAGTTGTGCCTGCACCAGCCAGGTTTTCGCCAGAGGACAGATACGGTAAATACAGAAGAATGCTGAGGAGGTACTGTTATGGATAATGTGCTGGTAAGATATATCAAAAAGCCAAAACTTGTGGAGCCTGTACTTATTGGGGGTCTGCCTGGTGTTGGAAATATTGGAAAACTTGCAGCAGACCATCTGGTTGACGAAACAGGCGCTGAAAAAATTGCTGAAATATACTCAAAGCATTTTCCCCCCCAGGTAATTGTTAAGGATGATGGTGTGATCAGGCAGGTAAATAATGAGTTATATTATTTAAAAAACCCTGAGATTATCATACTTGTTGGCGACTATCAGGGACTTACCCCTGAAGGTCAGTATGAACTTGCGGATGTTGTTCTGAACATAGCGGAAAAATTTGGTGTGAAAAAGATTTTCACTTTGGGCGGCTACGGACTTGGAAGAATGATTAAGAGACACAGGGTTCTTGGTGCAGCAACAAACACGCATCTTGTAAAAGAGATGAAAAAATATGATGTTGTATTTCCAAAAGGTGAGCCTGGAAGTGGAATCATAGGCGCAAGCGGTCTGCTGCTTGGTCTAGGGATGCTCAGAGGCATGGGCGGGGTCTGCCTGATGGGTGAAACATCTGGTTATTTTGTTGACCCTAAGGCTGCGAGGGCAGTGCTTGAGGTGCTGATAAAGGTTCTTGGAATAAAAATTGATTTTTCAGAACTGGATGAAAAGGCTGCTGCGATTGAAAGGATTGCATCAAAGATGAAGGATATGGAGAAACAGGAAGTAAAAAGAAGAAGAGAGGACCTAGGGTACATCGGATAAGCGAAATTCTTATAAGGCAGTAACTGGTTATCAGAACGGTGATGTTTGTGAAGGAAATAAAAAATCTGTGGGTTGTGCCGATAGTGATTCTTATGATGGGCCTGGTAGTCTTTGGTTACGGGCTAAGGTACATGCTGGGAGGAAACATTGGATATATTGCAGGCTTAGTTATATGCGCAGTAATTCTCATAATTATCATCCTGCTCACAACATTTGTAGAGTTAAAAGGCATCAAAACTGCTGAGAAACCGTCTGAGATTACTGAGGAAGCACCCAAGGAAGAAGTTGCAGAGGAGGAAGAGGAAAGATTCGCTGAGGAAAAAATAGAGGAAGTCCTTAAAGAAGAAGAGGTTTCTGAGGAAAAAATAGAGGAAGAAGTGGAAGAAGAGGAAACTGAAGAGGAAGAGATTGCTAAGGAAAAAGAAGAAGCCGGAGAAGACATGGTTGTATGCGGCGGGTGCGGGGCTCTGGTTCCAGCATCAAGTAAGAAATGCCCAAACTGCGGTGCAGAGTTTGAAGAGTAAAATATTTTGTAGTGGCGAAAGATTAAAGTATAGGCTTGCCTATCCCCTGATTCAAGGTGATATTGTTGGAATACACAAGATTTGAGAAAGCCGCAATCATTGGTACAAGGGCACTGCAGGTTTCCCTGGGTGCGCCTGTGCTGATAAAACTACCAAAAAAGGTTATAGACCCTCTCAGGATTGCGATGCTTGAGTTTGAAAAAGGTATTATACCAATTACTGTGAAAAGAGGAGAGATATGACGGTAATTGAGGATTTATCCATCAGGAAAATCATTGACAGCAGGGGCAACCCTACTGTGGAGGTAGATGTTTTTACAGTAAATGGTTTTGGAAGCGCTGCCGCTCCAAGCGGCGCAAGCGTTGGCACCCATGAGGTTTCGTCATTTCCAAAAAACGGTGTTGATACTGCCATTAGTTTTTTCAAAAAATCCGTGATTCCAAAACTTGTTGGTAAGGATGCATCCGAGCAAAGAGACATTGATGCAACCCTGCATGAGATTGATGGCACTGAAAACTTCTCAAAGATTGGCGGGAATGTTGCTGTCGCAGTGTCAATTGCGGTTGCCAAGGCAGCAGCAAACACTTTTTACCTACCATTGTATCAATACATAGGGGGTGTGTTTGCATCCAAAATACCGAAACCACTTGGTAATGTGCTGGGTGGAGGAAAACATGCAATCGGCGGACCTGACATTCAAGAGTTCCTTGTGACAACATTCGCACCTATAAACGAGGCCGTGTTTGGTAATGCAGAGGTTCATAAAAAGGTGAAAGAGGAGTTGAAGCATGGGTTCCCAGGAGCAGCTATTGGAAGAGGGGATGAAGGCGCATGGGTTGCGCATCTCGGCAACGAGGAAGCGCTTGATATTGTTTCATACTCCTGTAAAAGTGTGTCTGACAGAACAGGTTTGGAAATAAGGCCGTCGCTGGATTTTGCTGCATCAGAATTTTACAAAGATGGAAAATACAGGTACAAGGATAAGATGCTTGATACTGAGGGGCAGATAAATTTTGTTGCAGAGCTTGTTGATAAACATGGTTTGTATCTTGTTGAGGATCCTTTGAACGAAAATGATTTTGATGGTTTTGCAAAACTTACTGAGCTGATTGGTGACAGATGCATTGTTGTAGGGGATGATCTTTTTGTGACAAACAAAAAAAGATTAGAAAAAGGCATTAAGATGGGTGCATGCAACAGCATATTGATCAAGCCGAACCAGATTGGAACATTAACAGAAACGTTTGAGACGGTATCTCTTGCTCACAGCAATGGGTATGTGCCGGTTATGTCTCATAGGAGCGGGGAGACAGCTGATGATGCAATAGCACATCTGGCAGTAGGGCTTGGCTGCCCAATTATAAAAACAGGCGTTGTTGGTGGTGAAAGAACCGCGAAACTCAACGAACTAATAAGGATAGGTGAGGAGAATGGATGAACTGTTAATACCTGAGGATGAGTATAGAACATCAGGCGTTCATATAGGGACGCAGCAGAAGAGCGCGGACATGAAACCGTTTATATTCAAGGTGAGGACAGACGGGCTTTATGTTTTGGACATAAAAAAAACAGATGAGAGGATAAGACATGCTGCCAAGTTCCTGACAAGTTTTGATGCGTCTAAGGTGTTAATTGTTGCCGCACGTCAGTATGCCCAGAAACCTGTGAGGTTGTTTGCAAAAAATATAGGCCTGAAGGCTGTCGCAGGTAGGTTTATCCCAGGGATAATGACCAACCCTATATTGCCAGATTATTTTGAGCCTGATGTTCTCTTCGTGACAGACCCTGCGGTAGACGGTCAGGCTTTAAGAGAGGCGGTAAGCATAGGCATACCAGTTATAGGAATCTGTGATGTAAACAATGAGACAAGAAATGTGGATTTTGTAATACCTGCAAACAACAAGGGTAGAGGGTCATTGGCTGTTGTTTACTGGTTGCTCACAAGGGAGACCCTAAAGGAGAAAGGCTCCATTAAAACCAATGATGAGTTTACTCTGAAGGTTGAGGATTTTGAGGCAGAGTTATGAGGTATCCTGCTGTTGCCGGCAGTTTTTATCCTGAAAATGAAAACGCCTTAAAAAAACAAATCGAAGAATGTTTTCTACACAAACTGGGACCAGGGGAAATACCCTCTTATAAAAAAGGGGAGAGAAAAATTAAAGGTTGTGTTGTCCCTCATGCAGGGTATGTTTACTCAGGGCATGTCGCAGCCCATGTTTACTCTGCGCTGGCAAATGACGGGTTCCCGGAAACATTTATTATCATAGGACCAAACCATACAGGTTATGGTTCTGGTGTTGCACTCACAACAGAAACTTTTAACACACCATTGGGTGATGTGAATGTTGATAAAGAACTGGCAAAGGATTTGTTAAACACAATTATTGATAATGACATTAACACGCACAAATATGAGCATTCCATAGAGGTGCAACTACCTTTCCTTCAGTACATAAAAAAGGATTTCATGATTGTCCCAGTATGCATGGGCATGCAGGACTACAAAACCGCAAAAGAGGTTGGCAGTGTAATAAAAAATGTAATAAAGAGAAGGGATGTTGTTGTCATAGCATCTTCTGATTTTACACACTGCGGCTCAATGTATGGACAAACCCCCCCAATGGGGAAAAGGGTGGATGAGTTTGCTAAAGAACAGGATGAAAAAGCAATTGACGCTATACTAAAATTGGAGTCAAAACAACTTATAGAAAATATCAAGAAATATAACATAACAATGTGCGGATATGGCTGTGTTGCAAGCATGCTTTTTGGTGTTGAAGGAAAAAACGCAGAACTTTTAAAATATGCAACATCCTATGAAATCTCATCAGGTGACATGGCTGTTGGATATGGCGCAATCATTGTTAGGTGAACAAATTGAGCACTGAAAAAGATCTAATGAAATTTGCCAAAAAGTCTTTTAAATGGATAAAAAAGAACCCCGACAAACTTCTTTCTGTTGTTGTTAGTGTTGTGCAACTTGGAAATATACTTATGGGAGGACATCCAACAAAATCCAAAGAATACAAAGAAAAGAGGATTAAAGAAATTTCTGAGGAGTTTAAAATTCCTACTGAAGACGTGAGAAAACTATTAAGTCAGATAGAGCCTGTTTATACTCATGAGCGAAGCGAATGAGTTATTTCGGAATTTACAAAGTAAATTCCTCATATCTGCTCACATACGTTCACAGAATACGAGGAGTCGGCGAAGGCGATTCCGAAGTATACCAAATAAAAAATATGAAGTGAGATTACCAGCTTTTCCTTTCACCCTTTGTTTTAAAGTACCTGTAGAATATCCAGAATAATGAAAGTAATATTATAACTGCACTCGTGATTATTCCACCAAGCGCTGCTGCTTGTGAATCATACACTGCCTGTTCCCCGAAACCCATGGCTATCCTGTCTGACCAGTACCCATACAGGTATCCACCGTATCCTGCTAACAATATCCCTGCTATAAGTATGAGGAATACCACAACATCCAGGTATCCTGATATTTTATCCCATTTCCTCTTATCAACTAACATCCCAGGCATAGTTTCACCAATACAGTATTAATGTCTGCATATATATATCTTACCTTACTTTTACTCCTATGCCTTTCTTGAATGACAGCATCTCGTACCTGTTCATAGCTGCTCTTCCAATACCGATTAGGACATCTTTTTTGTCAACTATTAAAACCTCATCCTTTGTTCTTATTTCAGGGTCGCATTCAACAACAAATTTTGAGAAAACATTTTCCCCCTCTCTTATAAATGATGCTGCGTCATCATTTACAACAACCCTCATGCCTGGATATTTAAGTATTGAATGCAGTTTTTTTGCTCCGTTCATCTTCAGTGTGAAAAAACCATCGTTTCTTACCGAAAGAATATGCTCATCATTGACAAACACGTTCCTTGTTTTCCCGTTTTTTGATTTCACGAGTTTTATTTCGCCTCTGAACAAATCCTGGCATTTCCCAAACTGATAAAAAGCAACAGATTTTATTTTCTGAACATCCAGGTTGAAAGAGGATTTTTCTTTAAAAGATTCTAATTCTTCAAGTGTTTTCTCACCCTCCCAGAAAAAGACATTAGAATAACCAAATGCTTCAGCATATTCTTTAACCAAATCCTCCTCACATTCTACATCATCAGGTACAACAGACTGCCCTACTGGGTACATCTCATCAAACTCTACTGGTACAGGGCCAAAGACAGAGTTAACAACGAAATGTGCGTTCACCTCCTCTGATATTTTTTTGATAAGAGAATAATATGTTTTTGAGTAAGGTCTTTCAGATTCAGGTAAAACAACCAGAATATCTGCTTCTGGTTTTTCGTATCTTTCAAAAATCCTTTTCCTGAACCTGTAAACTATTGGTCTGGACAATGATTCTTTGCCAGTGTAAAAAAAACTTTTTCTTGATAACGGCTCAAATTTTTCAAGGAATTCTTTATGCCCCCCAAGTTTTTTCAGTGCTGAAAGCAGTTCTGGACGGCATCTGCATCTTTCCTCAACCATTTCCCATAAACTTCCCTCATGTACTGCCTGCTTTATCTTTCTTATCTCAGAAAAACTCACATAAAGATTATGTTCAGCGATTTTTCTTATCTTTTCTTTTTCCTTCATTTCTTTTATTTCATCAAAATCTGAACAAACTGGGCAGGGGCAGGGTGAATAACTCATTTCATCAACATTTTTTGTTCCGTCAGGAAACATCATCCTGTTATGCCTGGCATATTTTGCATATGAGGACGAATCAAACAAATCACAGCCCAATAAAACTGCTAATGGGAAAATCATTGGATGACCGCACCCGAAAAGATGAACAGGCCTAGATGGTATTAACCCTTTTTTTGATGAGACAATAACATCAACAAGCTCAGAAAACCTGTATTTTTCCATGAGAGGAACGACACTGCCGACAGGATGAAGAATACAATCAAGTTTTGACAGCTCCTTGGCGCAGTACTCCCTTAAATCAGGGTAAACAGAACCCTGAACAGTAAGCGCATCAGCCTCAACCTCTTTTGCCCTTTTTATTGTTTCCTCAACATCAGACTTTGCATCCTCATACTTCCTGTCAGGTGGTGAGATAACATCAAGTATTGTTGAAACATCACTCCCAATTTTTTTCTGAAACTCAACAATCTCCCTGTTTTTAATTTCAACATCACCATAAACATACATTTGAAATGAACCAGAATCAGTCATAACAGGGCCATCAAAACCTAAAAGACTATGAACACCATCTTTTAATACCTTTTCTCTGAGCTCATTTTTTTTATAAATAATGTATGAGTTTGTTATAAGCATGGACGCCCTGAATTTCTCCTTCATCTCATTCGGTGAAATAAGAATATGATTCGGGTTTATAACTGGAAGAAGTACAGGGGTTTCAACTGTTCCATGTTTTGTATAAAATTTTCCAATTCGTGCAAGACCGTCTCTTTCCTTGAGTTCGAACATCAAAAATAATAATGCAATTTGTAGTATTTAGGTTTGCGATGCGTTTCAATAACAATAACATAAATCAGTCAATCAAGAAGGAAAGTTTATTAAGTAGCAAGTATTATTATTTATAAGATGATAACTGAAACTGTAAAAGTAAATAAACAGGCTATTTTAGACCTTGTCAGGGTTAAAGATGAGTTTGACACAATAGTTGAATCATTGGAATTAATGGGTGACAAGGACTTTATGGATTCTTATAAGAAGTCAAAAGAACAAATCAAAAAAAGAGAGTTTGTTGATTGGAATGAATTATAAAATACTCCCTACTAAAGAATTCTCAAAAGATTTTAAGAAACAGGATTCTGTATTTCAGATTATAAAATATTGTTGTTTTGAATATAAATAATTACCGTATTATTTACTTACTATCCTCCCTCCTGCTTTTATGTTTTTTGTTTTTATTTCCCCTGTAATTGTTATGTCACCCATGGCTTCAATTCTTTTTGCTGTTACACTGCCTATGGATATGTCTCCATCTGCAAGGATGTCTCCTTCAACAAAAACGTTGTCAAAAACCTTTATAGAGACCCCTGAAACAAGACATCCTTCTATTCTTGTTCCAGAGCAAACTACTGATGAACCCTGGGATAAAACATCACCATGGATTATGTTATCGTTTTCAATGTAAACCTTTTTTTCGCATATTACATCGCCGTTTATTGTACACCCCCTTTTTATGTACAGGTTTTTTGGTGAAAGAATCCCATAGTATATTGTGCTTTTCTGCTCTATTATGAATTCATCGTTTATGAGTTTGATATCATCCCTGTGCGGTTTCATTCGTTCCCCCTATTGTTTTCATCATTTTCAACACTATGTTTCATTTTATTTCCCCTTGTTTTCCATCATTTTTAACACTCATTTTACCTTTTTCCTATTTTCATCATTCTCTCTATGGGTTTTCTTGCCGCCTCAATAATCCTGTCAGACAGCTTTATTCTAGGTTTTAGGGTTTCAAGGCTTCTTACAAGTTTTTCAAACGTGATTTTTTTCATCTCTGAACAAATGCTGTTAGTAGAGTAAAATTTTTTGTCAGGATTTTCCTTTTTAAGTCTGTAACACAGTCCTTCCTCTGTTCCTATGATGAATTCTTTTGAATTTGATTCTTTTGCCCTTTTTACCATTCCACCTGTTGAGTAAACGAAATCTGCAGCATCAATAACCTCTGGAGCGCACTCAGGATGAACGAGTACCTCAGCATCAGGATGTATTTTTTTCAATTCCATTATCTGCCCCTTTTTAATGTCTCTATGTACATAGCAGTAACCCGGCCATAAAATAATTTTTTGAGAAGTGAAGCGCTGAACATATTTGCCAAGATTAATGTCAGGAACAAAAATTATTTCCTTTTCCGGCAGGGATTTTACAACACTCACAGCATTTGCTGATGTGCAGCATACATCAGATAATGCTTTTGTCTCTGCTGATGTGTTCACATAACTAACCACCTTGGCATTAGGATGCTCATCCATCATCCTTTTCAATTTTTCTGGTGTTGCCATCGCAGCCATAGGGCAGGTTGCCGCCAAATCAGGTAAAATAACAATCTTATCAGGGTTGAGGATTAATGCGGTTTCCGCCATAAAGTCAACGCCGCAGACAACAAGAACGTCTGCATCTGTTTTTGATGCTGATTGAGCAAGACCTAATGAGTCGCCAAGATAGTCTGCAACATCCTGGATTTCTGGTATTTGATAGTTGTGGGCAAGTATTACAGCATTTTTCTCCTTTTTCAATCCGTTTATCATTATTTCTAATAACGTGTTAAAGGAATAAAAACTTATCCAAGTATCCTGTCAAACCGCTTTTCAAGCATCCCAAGTTCTTCTTCTTTAAAAACAGATGGGTTTGCAGGAACAACAAGCGTCCCCTTGCATGTTGATATAGCATCCCTTATTGAGTCAATGAAATCCATTGTTCTCTCAAAACCGTTTACATGCACAAGATATTCAAGGCCATCAAGCATTATTACCCCATGTTTTTCTGTTACAAAATCATTCACTGTTTTGAAGAGTTCAAAATCAAGACGCTCAGGATGAAGCGTTTTCTCATCTGTTTTTGTAACATCCGTCAGCCAGCATACCTGGCATCCTAGTTTATATTCATCCCTTCTTTTTCTTGGATGTGTGCTTGTGATACAAAGACCCATGGTCTTTTTTGTAAGACTCATGAACACATCATATGCTTTCCTGACATCAGTACCTTTTATCAGATAGTTGTACCCAGGCTCAATTTTTACTGCAGGCTTTGCTTTGACAACAAGAACGCCTTTTTTCACAAGCAAAGCTATTGCAGCAATAACGGCGGCTGCGATAACTGCAATAATAAGTAAATACCATGGGAACGGCTCTTTTATTTTTGCTGTGAGTTCTGTATCATATACAGCCCTTGGGTCTTTTATAGAGGAAGCAACAACCCTGAAATGATAAATTCCAGGTTTATCAGAAGTTTTAACCCTAAGGAGAATCTCAATTTTATTCCCTGGCTCAAGTGTAACATTTTTTATTTCATTGCCGTTATAAATAAATGAGTAGCTCCAGTCTGATGGCAAGCCTTCAACAGTGAGATTGTACGTATCACTAATCTGCCCAATGTTTGTTATGGTGATAGTATAAGATAATGTTCCAGATGGGTCAGTAGTAAGAAGGGATACAAATACCTGGAATTCTATCGCCGTTGGAGGATAAACCCTAAAGCTTTTGTTTTCAGGATACACAGGATACCAGTTGTTATCAATGTTTTCATTAGGAAGGTTTGTTGTGTTCAGAAACACCCAGATTTTGTAATGACCTACATTCGCATTCCAAATGATGGAGACCCTCTTGGTTTCATAAGGCAATATTTTTTCAACTTGAGCCTTTCCTATCAAACTACCATTGAAAGTATTGTTTTCAAAATCGCCAAACCAGAACTCAACCCAGAATGGAATTTTGATATTACCCCCCAGGTTAATTATTTCAGCAGTTATAGTGACAGTGTTATCTTCAAATATATATGACGGCTCAACGCCATTTACTGAAAATGTAATATTTGTTGGCAGAATATCAAGAGAGGATACAAAATATATAGTCTTAGATAGGCTGTTATTGTCTTTGCCTTCTTTTATTTCAACTATTTTATTTTCCCTGTCTACCCACACCCATATTGGAAAACTCCCAGTTTCCCATTGAGAATAACCTAGTGATACTGTCACATTCTCTCCTTTTCCAATAAATGATATTAGTTTATAGCCGAGTTCATTCTCAGGGTTGGTTGGGTCGTATTTGTAGAACCATACTGTAATATTGACTGCATCATTTTCCCCAGTGTTACTTATGGTAACATTGATCAATATAGTTGTCCCTATTGGTATGGTATCTGAAGGCTCAAATGATATATGAGTAATACTCAGATCAGGAAGCCCAATCTCAAAACTTGTTATGTTTTCATTCCCAGCCCTGTCTTTAACCCTGAAATAAATCTTTATTTGGGAGGTAAGGTTGATAAATGTGTAAATGTATGATTGATTATAAGGTATCCATGCACCCCATTCAGTACCATTTTCACTGAAACTCATCTGCCACAACCCAGAACCATCGTCATATGCAGATAAACTAAGCGTTATTGATGTTGTGTTTACATTACCATCAAACAAATCACAGTGAACCATGTTTATTTCAAGATTAATCGGTTTTTTTCTATCAAGGAAAATACTAGAACTTGTAATGTTCCAGTTTCCTCCTTTATCCACAACCTTGAAGTAAACGGTTTTGCTCCCATCTCCATCTGTAACATCCTTAGTTAAATTCCAAGTTATTGTTAACGGGAATCCTGTGTAATCATAGAGATGCCAATGGACATTATCATTTGATAGATAGAATTTTTCTATTCCTGAAACAAACTTTGTGAACGAGGTATCATCTTTGCCATTTAGGGTAATATTAATAATAGTTGAGTTTGTGTATTCTATACCATTAACCACGCTTGTATCCAGGAAAGTTATCTGCAGATTTGCTGGTGGGAGTGAATCAATAAGTATATATATGGAGTGGGCACCACCTGCTTCATCAGCACCAAGTCTCTTACCCCTAGCATAGATTACATGATAGCCTTCCTCAAGGTTTGTGAAATAGTAAGAGTTGTTTTTACCAACATTTATCCATTCTTTTAGACCATCTGAATATTCTGAGGATATACTGCATACCTCAAAATATTCTATGGTTTCAAGAGGCTCATCACATTTCCACTCAATGATTATGTAACTAACATTTATTGCCTGCGAAGGCGTAGTTATTGTTATTATTGGTGGTTTCTTATTAACAAGAATTGAGTCATTTACAGATGTGGACTCCTTATATTCATTTCTGCATTTAAAATAAACTGCTTTATTTGTTTTATTTCCAAATTCAACAATTTCTAACGTCCATGCCCTTATGGTATTATAATTTTCCCACGCACTCCATGTGTTACCATCATTTGAGAAGCACATCTGGGTTGCGTTGATTGCATAAACAATAAGATAAACACTTTCGTTATTTGTCTCAGTTGCACCTGCATTAATCAGGATTTGCAGGTTTGTTGGCCCCCCTGTGAAAATGATGAATCTCCATTTACTTGACCAATCGCCAACGTTGCCCGCGTTATCAGTTGCCCTAACCCTCCACCAGTAAGTGGCCTCAGGCAGGGTTTGGGTTGTTTTGTTGATTACTGTGTCCACAGAACATATTAGGTCTGAGAATTCAGGATTCCTAGAAATCTGCAGTGTATAATATACAACACCAGATAAATCTGTTAAATTCTCCCAGGAAAATGTAACAACATTTTTGTCTGTCTCAGAATTGTTCATTGGTGATATAAGCCCAGGTATTCCTGGATTTTCAGTATCTATTTTCAGTAACCAGTAATTGGTGAAATCACACCAGGTACCAGATTTATCACTTGCTTTAACCCTCCAATAGTATTTACCATCTGATAAAGAATAGGGATAGGTGGATGTTTCATTGTTTGCTGTGCTCCCAGCCACAGAAGACTCATGGATAATCTCATTTTTATCATAGTTCCAGATCTGAATCCAATAGCTCCCGGAAAGCAAAAAATTATCCCATGCCTTCCATTTAAATTCTATATCTGAATAATTCACCCATACATTGTCCAATGGTAGTTGAAGTGTAATATTGGGTAATGTTAGATCCAGTATTATATTATCATCTGATTGCGCAAAAACAGTCACATCTGGGGATTTCTTGCATCTGACATAAACTGTTTTCTTTCCCTCAGTATTATTACCACCATATAAAGTCAAATCCCAGGTTTTTGTTGTGGAATAAGTTTCATATATACTCCATGAAACATCATCGTTGGAGAAACACATGCAGTAGCCCGCAGTAGGATTATCGACAGAGATTGTAAGGGTAACGCTGGTAGAATTGGTATAATTAGCCCCGTTGTTTATTTTTAATTTAAGTCCTGTTACAGCGCCGGAGGTGATTGAGAAACTTCCTGAACTACTCCAATCACCATGATTGCCTGCGTTATCCACAGCCTTCACCCTCCACCAGTATGAACCATCATCAATTGTGTATGAAGGTGTTGAGGTGTTTGCTGTAGGGTTTGATTCATATACTATATCCTCAGGAAGGAAGGAGGCTTTCTTAGATACCTGTATGGTGTAGTATGCTAGTCCGGAGAGGGGATCTGTAACCTCTGTCCATTCAAATGCTGGTGTGTTATCAGGCGTATCTATACCCACAGGCGATATAAGTGTCGGCGACCCTGGCTTAACAGTGTCTATTTTTATTATCCGTACATCTGATATGTTATTGTTGCTTGCGTTATCCTTTACAATTACTCGCCAGTAATATATTCCGTCCGCTAGCGATGCAGAGAGTTCCTCAGATACTGTCACAGTAGCAGTGTAATTGAAATAGGAAAAACTTTCATCTTTACTTACCTGCAATGTGTAATTTGCTATCCCTGAATGCTGATCGAATGAATCGCTCCAGTCGAAGAATATTATG
>Ga0210017_1000997_pt1 | contig 24636 bp, 23 predicted proteins | sample CryGeyCG2014_020_FD_183966 | JGI IMG/M metagenome (GOLD analysis project Ga0210017, IMG submission 183966) | Groundwater microbial communities from aquifer - Crystal Geyser CG08_land_8/20/14_0.20 (SPAdes) (version 2) | ecosystem: Environmental > Aquatic > Deep subsurface > Groundwater | place... | reverse complement strand
CCTTTAGCAACTGTATCGGGGCTCCGTCCTTCAGGACTTCGCTTCCTATTACTGGGTATAATACATAATAATTAATCTGGAAGCGTAGCCCAGTATAATCTCAAAAGAGCTATACTGGGCGTAGCCCCGTATAATCTCAAAAGAGCTATACTGGGCGTAGCCCCGTATAATCTCAAAAGAGCTATACTGGGCGTAGCCCCGTATAATCTCAAAAGAGCTATACTGGGCGTAGCCCCGTATAATCTCAAAAGAGCTATACTGGGCGTAGCCCCGTATAATCTCAAAAGAGCTATACTGGGCGTAGCCCCGTATAATCCTTTAGGAGCTATACGGGGTTGATATACTGGGTATGCAGATTTTTGAATTTCATTTTAATCCGAAAGCCAAATCGGATCTGGTCTTTGACAGTTTTTGCTATACGCCAGTAAACATTTATGAAAAAAGGCTGGGAGGATTGTATATGATGGGCCTTTTGAAAAGCGTTCTTCCCCAGAACGTCCGGTTCCTGGATAATCTGGCCAAAACGATCAAAGAAAGATATTACAAAACCATTTCCGCCTCTGCGGAAAAATCGCTGAAAGACGCACTCAAGAAAGCGAACGAGTCTTTGGAAAAAATTACGAAAGCGGGAGACGTAAGCTGGCTGGGAAATCTCAGCTTCGCCGTGGTCTCTCTGAAGGATTACGAACTGAATTTTACCAAGGTCGCAGATTTAAAAATTCTTTTATTGAGGAAAGGGCAGATAATCGATATTGACCAGAAATTGAGATTTGAGGACGTCGAGCCTTATCCCCTGAAAGTATTCGGGAATATCGTTTCGGGCAAATTGATCGAAGACGACGTAATTTTGATTTTAACCAAGGATGTCGCTGACGCTTTTTTGAAAGAAGGCGTATTGAACGAACTGGCGGAAACGGATACGCCGAAAATGCTCAAGGAAATTCTGAACGGAAAGAAGGAAAAATTATCCGAAATTTCGGGAATCTGCTTGTCGTTGTTTCTGACCAAGGAAACGGCCGCAAAAGAAACGAATACTTTCTTGCGGAAAAAAACTTTGAAAATTTTTTCTTTCGGAAAAGTTTTCAGCCCCTTAACGAAGATTTTCAAACTGCCGAAAATTTCCCTGAAACCCAAAATCGCCTTGAATTTAAAACTCCCACGGATTAGATTCGGACTGCCGAAAATCAATTTCAAAATAAAAACCAAGGTTTTTTCTCCGAATAAAAAAATATTTCCGGTCTTTGTTTTGATTTTATTTTTAGTTCTGGGATTTTTTATATTCCAAATAACGGAGAAAAGACAATTGAAAATTTACCAGGAAAAAGTGGATCAGATTCAGGAAAAAGTAAGCCAGGCGGACAGCTTTCTGATTATAAAAGGATCAAAACAGGCCGAGAAAAAGGCTGCGGCCCTGCTGGAAGAGGGCTGGAAAAATATTGCTCCCCTGGTTAATATGGAGGCGAATTTCCCGCCGGCCTTAAGCAGCCATGTTTTAAATTTAAAGAATACCATTTCGGAAAGTCTCTATAAAATAAACAAGCTGGTGAAAGTTCAGGATCCCGAATTGGTTTTCGAATTCAAGGCCAAGGAGTTCATCCCCCAGGATTTAATTTCTTTTAAAGACGGCGTTTTTGCTTTCAGCCCTTATTCCGAAAATGCATTTGAAATAGATCAAAAAAACGAAGGAAGGATTTTGTCCATCAACGAAAAAATCAATTCGGCGATTGCTTCAAACGATTCCGTTTTATTTTTTGCGAAGCCCGACCAGTTGATCAATTTTAAGGACGGGCAATTCCAAGCGCCCATTACGCTCAAACTCCCTTATCAGGAATTTAAGCCTGGCAACCTTTCTTCTTTCCAATTGAATTTATATTTTTCGGATAAAGAAAACGGCAAAATAACGAAGTACCCTTATCGGGGTAATTTCCAGTGGGGAGAGCCCCAATTATGGATGGAAAATAAAAATATCGCAGATTTCAAATCAATGGCGGTGGACGGTTCGCTTTGGGCGCTGACCAAAGAAAACGCAGGCGAAGAGGGTAAACCCTCTTCTTCACCTACGGTAATAGAAAGATATTATGCGGGAAAACTTCAAGAGGCTTTGAAACTGGAAATCTTTCCTTTTCCTAAAAGTTTCTTTAAGATTTTTACCTCTTCCCAGCAACCTTACATTTATATTTTAGAGCCCGTCCAGAACAGAATCGTTATAATCAACAAATCCGGCGGGATCATTGAACAATTCCAAAGCGAAAAATTCGACAACCTTCTGGATTTCTCGATTTCCCAGGACGGAAAAACGATTTATCTCCTGAACGGACTGAAGGTTTACAAAATAACTCTCTAAAACAAAACAACGGGGCTTTCACCCCGTTGTTTTTTCATTTTTAGATTTACTTGAGTTCCACTTTCGCGCCGGCTGCTTCAAATTTCTTTTTCATGTCTTCGGCTTCCTCTTTCTTGGCATTTTCTTTCACCATCTGAGGGGCGGCGGCCGCTGCGTCAACCAAGTCCTTGGCTTCCTTCAATCCTTTCTGGGTAATGTCCCTGACAACCTTGATCACTTCTATTTTTTTGTCCCCTACCAGAGTCAAAACAACGTTGAAGACGGATTTTTCTTCAACTTCCGGTGCGGCACCTGCTGCCGGAGCTGCGGCTACAACCACGGGGGCTGCCGCTGAAACGCCGAATTTCTTCTCCAAAATCTTCACCAAGTCCGCCAAATCCAAAACAGACATTTTTTCGATTTCGTCAACCAATTTCTTGAACTTCTCGGGAACTTCCACTTTTTCTTCCTTTTTTACTTCTTCTGTCATAATTTTGAATAGAATGAAAAATTATAAAGAAGAATAAGGTTCTGACGAAGTCAGGTTCTTAATTCTTCGCTATATTATTTCTTTATTATTGTTAATAAATACATCAGACCTTTAAGATTATATTTCAAAGAATAGACAAAGTTTGAAACTGGGGCATTTATGCTTCCGACTAATTTCGCCAATAATTCTTTTTTAGTCGGGAGCTGGGCAAAAGCGATCATTTCTTCGGCCATCTTGAATTTGTTTTCCAGATAACCGCCCAAAATCTTCAGATTTTCATATTCTTTGGATGACTGATAAACCGTTCTTGCGGGCAAGACCTCGTCCTTAAATCCGAAAACGAAGCCGACTTCAGTTTTAAAATCTTCTTCTTTAAAATCCAGTTTGTTTTCTTTGAAAACCAAATTGGCCAAAGTTTTCTTGACCACTTTCAAATTGGCGTCTATCAACTTTAATCTTTTTCTCAATTCGGAAATCTCTTTCACTTTCAAGCCAGAAATCCCGACCAAAACAATCGCTTTTGCTTTAGCGGTTTTGTCTCTCAAATCTTCCAGAATATTTTGTTTTTGCGCTTTAGTTAAAGCCATGTCGGTAACAAAAAATCTGCGTTTTCCAGCAGACAAACATATCGAGGCTCAGCCTCAATATTGATTTTTTCCTCGGCAGGACTTATGAAATGCCTGCTGTCTGCGGATATTCTCCAGTTTATATTATCTTTAAAGGCCTGTCAACCCCTTCGATAAACTCAGGGTTGACGCTGAATTTATTGAAGCGTCAAGACCTCGGTAACTTTCATCGCGAATTCTTCGGCAGCTTCGGGGCCGGAACCGGTAATAATTCTGCCGTCCGCTACCACAAATTTTTCTTCGTAAATCGCCCCGTTATCCTCCAAAATTTTGACTGCGGATTTATCCATCGGGGTCGAATAAACCGTGGCCTTTTTCCCCTCCAGGGCTCCGGCCTTGGCTAAAATGGTCGGGGCGATGCAAATCCCGGCCAGAAGCTTGCCTTGAGAAACCGTGTCTTTTATCAGTTTATAAGAATCTTCGTTATCAAGATATTCAAGAGCGCCAGGGCCTCCGATAAAAACTACAGCATCGAAATCGGCAAGATTTATTTCGCTTATCAAGAGGTCGACTTGAGCCTGGCCGCCTTCGGCTCCGGAGGCTAGACCTTTCTGGGTGCTGGCGGTTTTAACGTCGGCGCCGGCAACATAAAGAATCTGCCTCGGCACAAAGTATTCTTCGTCGCGAAAATTCTTGAAGGCGATGACCATTACGACAGATTTTCCTTTTAAGGCGGTTTCCACGGAAAGTACGGAAGATCCGCTGGTGGAAGCAGAGACAGTGAAATCAGTATCAGTGGCAGTATCGGCAGCGGAAGAATCATTGATCCCCTCTTCCTGAAGCGGATTTCCTTTTTCTTTTATCAAATTCTGATAATTTAAAAATGTCCGATAACCGAGATATCCGACCAATGTCACTATAACAATTATTCCGATAATAATTAAGGGTTTTTTCATATACCGAGCCCCGCAACAGCGGGGCGAAGGTGAAGAAGAGGAGGAAGTCCTCTTCGCCATACCAAGTTTTTATTTCAGATATTTTGCCCGGGCGATATTGTGCTCTTCCAAAGTTCTGCTGAAAATCGTCTGGCCTTCCTCGGTCGAAAGATAATACCAATATTCGCTGTTCTCAGGATACACCGCGGATTCTATACTGACAATACCGGGATTGCAAATGGGGGCGGGGGGCAATCCCCTGTTTTCATAAGTCCACCTTTGAGAATCTACCTGCAGAGCCATGCCGATTTCCAGCCTCTTCCATAAAATTCCCGAAACCAAGTCTTTATCTTTTCTGGTTTTCACCTCTTTTTCGATCAAAGAAGCCATGGTTATTATTTCGGAAATTGTTTTATTCTGCCTTGCAATTTCTTCTTTCAATTCCCGGGTTATCTTTTTTTCGAAATTGTCACGCATGATTTCAACGATTTCTCCCGAGGCAGCGGTGTAAGAAAAATGATAAGTGTCTGGAAATAAAAATCCTTCCAGGGCGGGATCAATCGTTATGTTCAATTTTTCTTCTATCTGTTTTACCGTAAAACCTTCGGGGATGGTTACTATTTTTTTGGCGACGTCCCCCGAAGCGAACTTTTTTGCCATCTGATAAATGCTCATTGAAGGAGATAATCCGTATTTCCCCACCTGGAGCTTGTCGGAAACGCCGACGGTTAAAACGTATATCCGGAAAATCGGCGCAAATCTGATCAGGCCTTCTTTTTCCAGATTCAGGGCGATATCTCTCGAACCCTCTCCTTTTTCAATGTTAAAAATCAGTTCCTCTTTCAAGGATGAATTCTTCGGCAGAAAAATCTGCCAGGCGAAAAACGCGGCTATTAAAAATAAAATTATCCAAAGCAAATATTTTTTCATCGCTATTTAGTGATTAACGGAACGAAAACAAATCCCGGATATTCGATTTGGTCAAACTCCTCTTCGCTCTTTTTGGTGAAAAGCCAGATGGAAGAATCGATCGGGAGAACGACTCTGCCTCCGATTTTCAATTGCTCCAGCCAGGCCTGAGGCAGTTTGGCGGCCGAAGCCGAAGCTAAGATTTTATCGAAGGGAGCTTCTTTGGGGTATCCCTTTGAGCCGTCGGCACAGATGAATTCCACCCTTCCTTCTTTTACAAAACCGTATTTAGCGGCGTTTTTTTCTCCGAATTCCTTAAGCTCGGAAACCAGCTCTATGGCGATGACCTTTCCTAGCTCCCCGACTATTTCACCGAGAAGAGCCGAAGTCCAGCCGGAACCCGAACCGACGTCCAAGATTTTTTCACCCTCTTTTGGCGCCAGAAGTTCGAGCATAAACGCAACCACCAGGGGCTGCGAAATGGTCTGGCCAAAACCTATCGACAGGGCTTCGTTTAATTCGGCCAAATCCCGCATGTCTTCCGGCAAAAAATCCGCTCTTTTAATTTTTCGGAAGGCCGCAATTATGTCGGGCGTTTTCAGCCAGCCCTCTTTGATCAAATCATCTGTTAACGCCATTTCAGTCTGAGACGCTGCCAGAAGCCGACTTTATCAATGATTAAAATCCCGTCCAAATGATCAATTTCGTGCTGGAAAATCCTGGCCGGGAATCCCTTGATTTTCATCCGGATTTTATTTCCGTTAATATCCAAAGCTTCAATCTCCGCTTCTTTTGCTCTTTTTATTTTCAGGAAAAGACCGGGCAGACACAGACAGCCTTCCTCCATAATTTCCTGTTCTTTGCTTTTTGTTATAATTTCGGGATTAACAAAAACCACCGGCTCTTTTCTTGTGGTGAGCCCGTCGAATCCATCCGTTTGGACGACGATCAATCTTTTAAGCTCGCCCACCTGGGGAGCGGCGATGCCTACCCCTTCGCGGCTCTTCATGGTTTCCGTCATATCAGAAGCTAACTCCTTAATTTCAGAAGTTATTTCTTTCACTTCTTCGGACACTCTTCTTTTCAAAACCGGATCGGGATAATTTTTAATTTCAAGAATCATCGGATTAAAATCTGATGCCAGTCGTTATAAGAAAAAATTCCCTGGAAAATCATGCCTCCCAGAAAACCTACGGCAAAGGCGGAAAAAATGGGAGAAAATTTATATTTTCTATTCAGAAAAGGAAAAATAAAAAGCAGGAGAATGCCGGAAATCAGCCAGTGATGAAGATGAATTTGCAAATCTCCCAAATGCAAAAGAAGGGGGTCCATAAATCCTCCCTGGCCGGCTTGGGAACCGCCGAAAAAATTGCCGGTAAAATATCCTATTGAAGTGCCTGTGAAAAGTCCTAATATTGGCTGCATACCCAGTATATCAACCCCGTATAGCTCCTAAAGGATTATACGGGGCTACGCCCAGTATAGCTCTTTTGAGATTATACTGGGCTACGCCCAGTATAGCTCTTTTGAGATTATACTGGGCTACGCTTCCAGATTAATTATTATGTATTATACCCAGTAATAGGAAGCGAAGTCCTGAAGGACGGAGCCCCGATACAGTTGCTAAAGGCAACTTGTACGGGGTTGTATTACTGGACATAAATTTGCACGGCGGGGACGCCAGGATTCGAACCCGGAACAGAAATTTTGGAGATTCCTATGATAGCCATTTCACCACGTCCCCATTTTTATCGAGATAAAATTTCTGAAAAAGTTTCGTAAAAAGAGAGAAACTCTCTTGCGAGTTTATTATTAAAATAATAAATTGTTGCACAACCGGGATAATCTTCTCGTATTCTCTTTCCCGTATTAGGTTTCCAATACACTCTAATAAATTGACTTTGGGGGATTTTAGTAATTTTAGACCAATATTCTTTTTGTAACTTTTCGTTATGATATTGATGAAGGTGCAATCCAATACGGAATTTTCTTTCATCAATTTCAAATGATTTTCTAAAAAGAGTTAGAAAAGTCCGAATTAGTGTGGGATCGGAGTTAATAAATCTCACTCCTTCATTTACTCTCTTAGTCCCTTCGCACCAATATAGAAGAGAACAATAAACTTTAAATTGAAGGGGGTCTTTTTTTAGTTTTTTAAAAAATTCTAATGCTTTTTTCTTCAACTCAGTTTTCTCTTTCTCTCGCTTTTTTTGCCATCTTAAGCTTGTTTTATATTGCGCCAGCAAGCCTTTTTGCCTTAATCTTCTTATCGCTTTTTCACCAAGTTTAATATTTCTTAACCATAAAAAAGAAGTACTTTTAGCAATTTTTAGCTTATCTGAAATCTCTTTAAGAGAATAACCCTCCTTTCTCAAAGAAACTGACTTTTCTTTTATTTCTTGCGGTAATCTCGACATAAATCGAACTTGCTCTCTTGGTTACATAACCTTTCCTTTAGTTTAGATTATGCTCTGGATATGTCAATGTACAAAACCTACCTTTTTGCTTCTTTGTGAAGAGTGTGCTTTCTGCACCACTTGCAGAATTTTTTCAATTCCAATTTCTTCTCACTTGTCAGTTTTGTCTTGTGAGTAAAATAATTGATCCTTTTGCAAACTTCACACTGAAGTTTTGTTATTGATTTTTTTGTTGCCATAGATTTGAGCCGAGAGGCGGGATTGAACCGCCGACCTACACATTACCAATGTGTTGCTCTGCCAACTGAGCTACCTCGGCATAAAATTCATGTGGGCAGGGAGGGGGGCGATGAAATAAATTTCATCTTCCGCCTCATCTGAAGATTCGGCATTCGAACTCCGCCAAGGAGGCGATTCTCACGCTCGCCTACCTAAATAACTTTTTGTATATCAAAAGATATTCAAAAAAGTTTTGTGGGTAGGGAGGGATTCGAACCCCCGAAGTCCAGAGGACGAGAGTTTTACAGACTCTTGCGATTGACCGCTCCGCCACCTACCCAGTTTCGACCCCTCTCCGATAAGGGATGTTTATAATTATGATAAGACGGTTTTTATTATATATTAAAAATTATTTATTGCCAATATCTTTTCCGTATTTTTTGCGCCATTCTCCGATTTTTTTGTGATTGCCCGAGAGCAAAACTTCGGGCACTTTCCATTTGATTTTTTTTTGAGGGGAAAAAACTTCGGGCCTCGTATATTGGGGATATTCGACAAATCCTTTTTCTTTGGTGATTCTTTCCTTCAGAAACTGGGGCTTCCCCAAAACTCCGGGAAGCAATCTTGATATCGTTTCCACGATTATCATCGCCGGCAACTCCCCGCCCATTAAATCGTAATCGCCAATTGACAATTCCACGTCGGCAATGTGTTCTGCCACTCTTTCATCAACGCCTTCGTAACGGCCGCAAATCATAATTATCCGATTAAGCTTTGAAAAATTGTAAGCTGTCTTTTGATCAAACTTCTTTCCTCTCGGCGTAAATAAGATAATCTTTTGTTTTCTTGCCCTGAGCCGGGTCGAAGGGTTGATTTTCTTTATCGCCTTAAAGATGGGCTCCACTTTCAGAACCATTCCCAGCCCCCCGCCGTAAGGCCTGTCATCGACTGATTTGTGGCGATCTTTCGCAAACTTTCTCAAATCGTGAATGCCAATTTTAATTTTGCCCTCTTCCTGGGCTTTTTTAATGAAAGATTCTTTCAGGTAGGAATCGAAAATCTTCGGGAAAATTGTGATGATATCAAATCTTATCATAAAAAAACAAAAACAGCGCTACCTTTGATGATAGCACTGTTTTTGCGTTGGTCAAAGAGGATAAATCCTCTTTTCCCCCTTCGCTTCCATAAATGGAAGTTCAGTATGTAAACGATTTTAGAGTCGTTTTTAGAGGCCCTATACCCTTACGGGTCGGGCTCGACAAAGATTTTCTAAATCTTTGTTTAGAGGCCCTATACCCTTACGGGTCGGGCTCGACAAAGATTTTCTAAATCTTTGTTTAGAGGCCCTATACCCTTACGGGTCGGGCTCGACAAAGATTTTCTAAATCTTTGTTTAGAGGCTTAACTCTTCGAGTCCTTCACCTCCGGTGGCTCTCTTTTCCCGAGTAGTGGTTACCCTGCCGCCCTCTGGCTCTTCGATCTTCAAATTCACTCTTGCGTGATTTTTAAGACCGACGATCCGAACCAAAGATCTTATAGATCTGGCAGTTGCCCCGGCTCGGCCGATAATTTGACCCATGTCTTCTGGGTTTACTTTCAAAGAAAGTAAAACTCCCATTTCATCAACCTTGCGGTCGATTTTGACATCTTCCGGGTGGTCAACCAAACCTTTCACGAGATACTCAAGGAATTCCTGATCAGATGTTTTTTTCTCTGCCATATTTCTTAGGTTAACTGATAAACTGCTAATTATTCATTACTAGTAGCTCAACCTTTACTGAATATAGCTACTAAGTCAAATTTTAATTGTTTAAAACGGTTTGTCAAGTAAAGCCCAGGGGTGCTCTTCGGGCAGGCAGGAGAGAATTATCGCCTGCCGGGAGAGCGCCTCCGGGCTCGTTTTCCCATCTTTCAGTTCTCCAAACTAATATTGAAGAGCTGAAGTATGGGAGGAAGTGTGAAGTAGGGGTATTTGTTTATCTGCGCCAATGATGGGCTGCCTGGGCTATTTTCCGGGCCTCTTCATTGGTGAATTTTCTGTCTCCGCTGTTTTGATGATCTCTGTTGCTGAAACGCTCGAGTTTTATCAAGACTTCCACGATTTTGAATGTCTGGGTTGGAGATTCGTTTTCGCAAACCTCAATGCATTTCCTACGGAGCACCGGATCATCCAGCGATAAGAGGGGTTCCGACCAAGCTTCGAGTTTGTACCGGGGATGGAGAATCGTGCCTGCATTAGGCGTATTCATGCTTTTGGTTCCTCCTTTCCTTATTTTTTGACACTTTCATAGCGACGAGATGGCTACAATCTGTTTGATTAACACTAATTCGTCTAATCTATATATGAAATATATTTTTATTGTAACCATTTCGCCGCTATGAAAATTTAGGTTGATGAAGTTTTCCTTCATCTTCCACCTCGTCCGTTGCGGCGGACTCGGTTTTAAAAGAACAACTGTTACTTGCTTTTAAAAATAAACTTTAATTAAATCTAACAAATATTGAACAGTTCGAAGAAGTTATCGCTTCTTCTCTCGCTTCATTGCGACTCAGCATTTGATAAGCCATAATTTTAATTAATTTTTTATTTTATATTCCCATCTTTCAGCTCGTAAATAGTTTATGGACTGAAATTGAGAAATTTGACACGTTTTCTTTAAATGATATCCTTAAAGTAGAAATAATTGATAATCTTATGCTTAAAAAACAATCTAAAAAATCTGTCAAAATAAATGATATTAAAAAACTCTTAAATGAGCAAACCTCTGTTATTCTTTCTGCTGTGGATGAAAAACTGGGAACAAATAAAATTGAAATCCTTTCAAGTGTCGATCAAAAATTAGCTAAAATGGAAGCAAGAATAAACCAGAAATTCGATGGAATTTTCTCGTATTTATTTTTAAAATTAACAGGCGGCTATCTCGCATGAGAGAGCCGCCTGCATCAATCAATTGTCTATAGAAGTTTACTCGAAGAATATTCATTCTTCTCCACCCTTCATTGCGATTCGGGTAAGCAATTTGGATCTCTCCTTCCAAATTATAAGATATTTATTGTTTCCTTGTTAATTGTCTCCAACTGGGCGAAGAGGATTTTATCCTCTTCTTCACCTTCGCTTCTGTGAGAAGCTCGGTCTCTGAAGAAAATTAATAAGGAAGAGAGGAGAATAATTGGGAAATGACTGCTGGCTCTCGAGATGGGTAGTTCGCGATTGATGCGACTACCCAACCCCGAGAACTCAGCTAATCACTTCTCAAATTACTTCCTCTCTTTTTTTACGCGATGTTATCAAGGAACAAATCTTTTTCTTTCAATTTCTTGGAGGAGAAAGATTTGCGCCTTTTCTCACTTCCTCTTACACTTGTATTATATCATATACTTTTAAAATGTCAAGACCCCACCTTGTTTTAGTGGGGCCTCTAAAAATGTTAATTTTATCTATTTTTTCTCTTCACTTTTCTTAATAACAGGTGTTTCTTTTTTTTGATTTTCTGCTTTCGGAGCTTCCACCTTCGCTGAAGCTTCGGTGGACACGTTTGCTGGTTTTTCCGTGGCGACTGGTGTCTCGGCTGGTTTTACTTCCGCCGGTTTTTCTTGTACGGGAGCAGCAACTACGACTGCCGGCTGCCCTTCTTTCGGTTTTGCCCCTTGGCTCGCCGTAGCTCCAGCAGGAGCGGAGGCGGCTTCGAGCTTTTTCAGCCTGCGATATATTTTTATTTTTTTCCCTTCGATGATTTTTCCTGAAACCAATAAATTATGAACTGTCTCCAGGGGTTTGGCTCCGACCGAAATCCAGTATTTAATCCTCTCGGCTTTCAGATTTTTTTCTTTCGTTATGGGATTATAAAAACCAACGTCCTCGACAAAACGGCCGCCGGTCGAAGATTTTCTTTTGTCGGTGACCACTATCTTAAAAGACGGTTGATTTTTTTTGCCTTGTCTGAAAAAACGAATAACTAACATGCGAATGTAATGAGCACCCCGCCCTCTAAGCCATAATTCTTTTCTTGAGGGCGCGCCAGGCGCTTCCATAATATTTTAATTTTCTTTCCCTCGACCTTGCTAATTCTTCTACTGAATAAGATTCGTAATAAATTAATTGAAACTTATTCTTAGATTTATGTTGTTCTATTCTTTTTATTAAGTCTTTGGTGTATCCAATATAAAATTTATTATTTCTTTCCAGTTTTAAAATATAAACATAATACATACTGCATAGAGGGCGGGGTTTCGCTTATCAGCTCCACTCTTCAATTTCTAACGCGTTTTTTGCCGCCTCGTCTTCGGCTTCCTGTTTTGAGAATCCCTCTCCTTCGGCTATCAGTTCTTTGCCGAGAAAAACTCCGATAACGAAGTGCCTGGCGTGATCCGGGCCCGATTCTCTTAAAACTTTATAAGTGGGGGTAAGCCCCGCTCTTTCCTGGGCCCCTTCCTGGAAGCTGGATTTGGCGTCTTTGAAAAGACCTTTTTTGATAATCTCCGGCAATTTTTTAATCAGATACTTTTTTATGAATTCCTGGCAGGGCTTATACCCCGAATCGAGATAAATCGATCCTATCAAAGCCTCGAAGGTATTGGCTAAAATGTATTGCCTGGCCTTGCCCAATTCTTTGCTTTCTCCTCTGGAAAGCAGCAAACATTCATTGAATTCCAGTTCTCCGGCCAATTCACCCAGCATTTTAGCATTTACCAGGGAAGCCCGCCAGTTGGTCAGCTCCCCTTCCGATTCTTTCGGGTATTTCTGATAAAGGTGCTCGGTGACAACCAGTTCCAATACGGCATCGCCCAGGAATTCCAGCCTCTCGTTGTTTTCCAGATGGAAACTCGGGTTTTCATTCAGATAAGAACGGTGGCAAAAAGCCTGGGTTAACAAGTCCTTATTTTTGAATTTTAGACCTAACTTCTTTTCAAATTTTGAAAAATCGTTCATTGAAATCAGCGAATAACGAATCTCTTACGAATATACTAATTCGTAAATTCGTACCCTATTCGCTATTAGTTGATTTATTTATTTCTTTGTATACCGTTCCCAATACGCCGTTTATAAATTTTCCCGAACTTTCCCCGCCGAAAGATTTTGCCAGCTCGATCGCTTCGTTGATGGCCACTTTCGGAGGAACTTCTTCTTTATTGGCGTATAATAATTCAAAAAGTCCCATTCTCAAAATATTCCTGTCGACAATAGTAATCTGGTTCAAAGGCCATTCGGGCGCGGCTTTCTCGATGATTTTGTCGATTTTAATCAGATGCTCCACCACTCCCGTAATTATCTGCCAAACTAAGCTTTGGTCTTCCAACCCCGGCCCGAATTCCTTGATGTTCCGATCGACAATTTTTTCCAAGTCGCCTCCTTTGTTGGAAAAATCCCACTCATAAAGGGATTGCATGGCGATTGACCTTGATAAGTGACGGCTGGCCATTTTGATTTATAGATTCTTATTTTTTAGAAAGTTCTTCCCAATTTAACGGTTTCTTTTCCGCTCCCCCCTCTTTCCCACCTTCGCTTCTATAAACGGAAGCTTGGTCTTTGACGGCTATTTCTTTCTCTTTCGCTTTTCTTTCTTTTTTGGTTAATTTTTTCAAAACATCAATAACCTGGACTCCTTTATAAAGTCCGCAATTAAAACAAACGGTGTGCGATAAAACCGGCTTCCCGCATTTCGGGCATTTGGAAAAAGAAGGCTGCTTTATGAAAATATGCATCCTTCTCTGATGTACGCTCGATTTGGTATGACGTTGTTTCGGTAATCCTCCCATATAGCCCACTCTAACAAAAAGCGTTGCTTTTTGCAAGAGTGGGAAATCCGAAGCACGAAATCCGAAATCCGAAAGGTTTTGAATTTTGAATTTGGGATTTTTAATTTGTTTCGGATTTCGATATTCGAATTTCGAATTTTATAGGAGCGAAGCTCCTCCTGTGGATTTTGCATGGGCCGTACTTCCTTATCATTTTGCAGTGGTATTTAGTAGGATACCCTTTATGCATGTCAAATCGATACCGCGGGTATTTTTTGTGATAGCGCACCATTATCCTGTCTCTCGCAACTTTGGCCAGAATGGAAGCCGCTGCTATGGAAAAAACCCTTTCATCGCCTTTGATAATTGATTTCTGCAGAATCTTTGAATTTATTTTAAAGTTGCCATCTAAAAGTAAAAAATCAACTTTTAATTTTTTAACAGCTTTTGCCATAGCTAATTTAGTAGCTTCTAAAATATTGATTCTATCAATTATCCTTTCTGAAACAACACCTATCCCCCACTTTATATTTTTGTTCTTGGTTATTAAATCATAAAATTTATCGCGCTGTTTTGCGGAAAGCTGTTTGGAATCTCTAATTTTTGTATTTAGTATTTTGTATTTAGTATTTTGTATTATAACTGCGGCGGCGACTACGGGACCGGCCAAGGGGCCGCGGCCTGCCTCGTCTGAACCGGCCACTCTTTTGAATCCTTTTCTCCGCAATTTTTTTTCTTCTTGAAAATTTGGGTTTCTCATACTATACTTACATAATACCATGCCAAAGTTCACTCACTTACACCCCGTACAACTCCTCGCTTCGCTCGGATTATACGGGGCAGGTGTCCATTAAACTCATGAGTCAAAAATTTACCCACTTACACGTACATAGCCATTATTCCCTGCTGGACGGTTTGCCTAAGATAGACGAACTTTTGGATTACGTTAAGGAATTGGGCATGGATTCGGTGGCTTTGACCGATCACGGAAGCATCTATGGCGCCGTGGAATTTTACAAGAAAGCCAAAGCCTTGGGGATTAAACCTATCATCGGAACTGAGATGTACATGGCTTACGAAGGCATGAGGCAGGAGAGGCCGAACATCGACGATAAAAGGTATCATCTGGTTTTGCTCGTTAAAAATGAAGAGGGCTATAAAAATCTGGTGAAACTTCTGACAAAAGCCTATCTGGAAGGATTTTATTACAAACCGAGGATTGACGAAGCCTTATTGGCGGAACATTCCCGGGGACTGATCGGCCTTTCGGCTTGTCTTGCCGGAAAGATCCCTGCCCTCATTCTTTCAAAAAAAATGGATGAAGCGGAAAAAGTCGCAAAAAATTATCAGGACATTTTCGGTCGAGATTCTTTTTATTTGGATATCCAATATCACCATAACTCCCAGGAGCAAAAAACCGTTAATAAGGGGCTGATCCTCCTTTCCAAAAAATTAGACATTCCCCTGGTCGCCACCAACGACGTTCATTATCTGAGAAAAGAAGACGCCGATGCCCAGGATATTTTAATGCTTATCAATACCGGGGCGGATCCGAACGATCCCGAAAGACTGACTTTGAAAGCCGACGATTTCTCGATGAGAAGCCCTGAAGAAATGATAAAAGATTTCGAGGATTTGCCCGAAGCCATTACCAATACCCAAAAAGTCGCTGACCTTTGCAATTTCCAATTTGAACTGGGCAAAGTCCAGCTTCCCAAGTTTCACGTTCCCTCGGGGAAACCGCCAGATGACTATCTGGAAGAACTTTGCGCCCTGGGGCTGAAAAAAAGATTCGGCGAAAATCCGGAAAAACAAGTTTTAGACAGATTAAACTACGAATTGGGAGTAATTAAGCAGACGGGTTTTGCTTCTTATTTCCTGATCGTCCAGGATTTCGTCAACTGGGCGAAAGAAAACCGGATTGTCGTGGGCCCCGGCCGGGGAAGCGTCGGAGGCTCTTTGGTCGCTTTTTTGCTTAATATTACGAACGTGGATCCTTTGAAATACAACCTCTTGTTTGAGAGGTTTTTAAATCCGGAAAGGATTTCTCTTCCCGACATCGACCTTGATTTTACCGACCGGAGAAGAGATGAAGTGATAAATTACGTGGCTCAGAAATACGGCCGCAACAGGGTGGCTCAGATTATCACTTTCGGAACGATGGCCGCCAGAGCCGTGGTCAGAGATGTGGGAAGAGCCCTGAATTATACATATACCTATTGTGACCATCTCGCCAAAATGATTCCTTTCGGCCTGACTTTGGACGAAACTTTAAAAAAAGTTCCCGAATTCCATTCTCTTTATGAAAATGACGGACAGGCGCGCAAATTAATCGACTTTGCCAAGAAATTAGAGGGGGTCGCCCGCCACGCTTCCACCCACGCTTGCGGAGTCGTCATCTCGGATACTCCCTTGGACGACATAGTCCCCCTCCAGCATCCTACCCAGGACGATGATGTAATCGTCACCCAATACGAAATGCATTCCATCGAAGATTTGGGGCTTTTGAAAATGGACTTTTTGGGATTGAAAAACCTGACCATTATCGAAGACACCTTGGCCAGAATTTATAAAGTCCAGGGAATAAGTCTGGATATCGAAAAAATCCCCGAAGGCGACAAAAAAACTTACAGATTGTTGCAGAAAGGAGAAACAGTGGGAGTCTTCCAGCTGGAATGTTTATCTGGCGAAACCATGGTTTCTAACACTACAATTGAAAAATTATTTAAGAGTAAAAATAAAAAAAATCTGACTTCGGTTTATTTAGATGAAGGAAAAACTCATTTAAACCCAATAAAAGGCGTCTTCGAAAGTGGAACAAAAGATATTTACATTTTAGTTGCTGAAAACAATTGGTATATCAAAACAACAAAAGACCATTATTTCTTAACTGAAAATGGCTGGAAAAAATTAGAAGATATTAAACAAGGAGAAAAAATTTTGGTAAAACAAAAGGCAAAACATTTAATTTATAACACTTGTAAGAAATGTGGAAAACAAATAAACGGACAGAAAGAAGGAAAAAGCAATTTTTGTTATCGTTGTTCGGCAAAATTCTATAAAAACCCGAGTAAAGAAAAATCTAAGAAAAAAATAAGGGCAGCGAGGATAAGGTTTTATCAACGAGGCGGCAAACCTTGGAATTATGGCCTTACCGCCGAGAATAATGAGATATTAAAAAACACCGGACAAAAAATAGCAAAAGCTCTACTGGGCCGGACTTTAGAAGATATCCATGGAGTGAAAAAAGCAAAAGAATTAAAAAAGATAATATCGGTTAGGACCAAAGGAAGTAAAAATCCAATGTTTGGGAAACCTTCTCCTCATCGCAAAGGAGGCTTTAGAACAGATTTGGGTCATTATGTCCGTTCAAATTGGGAAGCAGATTTCGCCAGAATTTTAAAACTTCGTAATTTACATTATCAATATGAACCGAAAACTTTTCAATTAACAAAACGAAATGGCGAAATTTTACACTATACGCCTGATTTTTACGTTCCTAAGCAGAATACCTTCTATGAAATTAAGGGCTGGTTTCACGATTTAGACCAAGAGAAAATGAATTTATTCGAGAGACAATATCCTAATATTAATTTAGTTTTGATTAATAAAACTAAGTTTGCCGAATTTGCTATGCAATACAGAGACTTAGTTAAATGGGAATGTCCTCAAATTCCTATCGAACAAAGTTTTAATTTTATCAAAGTCAAAGAAATAAAATACGGCGGCAAAGAAAAAACCTACGATATTGTAATGCAATCTCCCGGTAATAATTTTGTGGCTAATGGATTTTTAGTACACAACAGCGACGGTATGCAAAGATATCTAAAACAATTGAAGCCGACCGAGTTTGAAGACATAATCGCCATGGTCGCCCTTTACCGGCCGGGACCCATGCAGTTGATACCCGACTACATTGCCTGTAAAAATAAAAAAAAGGCGGTAGATTATCTTCATCCGAAACTGAAACCTATTTTGGAAAATACTTACGGAATTCCCCTCTACCAGGAACAAATTATGAAAATCGCCCAGATATTGGCCGGATTCAGCCTGGCCGAAGCCGACGTTTTGAGAAAAGCCATCGGTAAAAAAATAAGAAAATTATTAATGGCCCAGAAGGAAAAATTCATCTCGGGCTGCAAAAAAAACGAAGTCAGGGAAGATATCGCCCAAAAAATCTGGTACTGGATCGAACCTTTCGCCAGCTATTCCTTCAACCGTTCCCATGCCGCGGCTTACGCCACAATCGCCTATCAAACAGCTTACTTAAAAGCCCTTTTTCCGGCGGAATTCATGGCGGCTCTCTTGACTTCCGAAAGGGCGGACATAGACAGGATTTCCGTTCTGATCGAGGAATGCAAGAATATGGGTATTGTCGTTTTGCCGCCGGATATAAACGAGAGCTTCACTTTTTTCGGGGTTGTCCCCAAAAAAAATCAGGTAAGGTTCGGATTGTCGGCGATAAAGAATGTGGGGCTGAACATCGTTGAAGTTATTATCGAGGAAAGGAAAGCGCACGGGCCTTATGCCTCAATCCAGGATTTCATCACCAGAATCGATTCAAAAAATCTTAATAAAAAATCCCTGGAAAGCTTAATTAAAGCCGGAGTTTTTGATAAAATGGCTGAAAGGAACCAGCTTCTTTCCAGCCTGGAAAATCTTTTGGAGCATTCCAGAGAAAACCAAAAAACAAAAATAAACGGGCAAACCGGCCTTTTTGACGGAATGCAATTCAATAATCACGTCCGCCTTCTTACGGCCACCCCCGCCTCGGAAAAAGAAAAATTAACCTGGGAAAAAGAATTACTGGGGCTTTTTGTGAGTAGCCATCCCCTAAAGGGATTCCAGCACGTTTTCGAAAATAAAGTGGTGGCGATATCTACAATTTCAAATCCCAGATCCCGGCAAAAAGTCAGAGTCGGAGGAATAATCGCTGGAATCAAGAAAATAGTAACCAGGACGGGCAAACCCATGCTTTTCGTCAATCTGGAAGATTTAAGCGACAGGATTGAGGTCGTCGTCTTTCCGGGAATTATAGAAAGGAATCCTGCGGTTTTCCAAGAAAATAAAATCGTCATGGTTTCGGGGAGAATGGATTCGAGAGACGGCGTCCCGAAGTTAATCTGCGAAGAAATAGAAGAAATAATAGAAAAAACATGAAAACAACTTCCATTGAAACAACTCGCCATTCGCTTTCTCATATTATGGCTTATGCGGTGCAAGAATTATATCCTAGCACCAAATTTGGCATAGGCCCTGCGATTGAAAACGGTTTTTACTACGATTTTGGATTTTCCGCCGCACTGGCTCCCGAGGAATTGCCTAAAATTGAAAAAAAGATGCGGGAAATCATAAGACAAAACATTATTTTCAAAAAGACGGCCGTTTCGAAAAAAGAAGCCCGAAAATTATTCAAAGACCAGCCCTATAAATTGGAGCTGATCGAAGAGCTACCGGGGAAAAACGTAACTATATATGAAAGCGGAAAGTTTCTGGATCTTTGCAAGGGCCCGCATATCAAATCCACCCTTCAATTACATTCAGGGCAAGCGAAAGAAATTATTGACTCTTTTAAATTAACAAAGATTGCGGGAGCTTACTGGAGAGGATCTGAAAAGAACAAAATGCTGACGAGGATATACGGCATTGCCTTTGAAACGAAAAAAGAGCTTGACGATTATTTTTTGAAAGAAGCCGAAGCGGAAAAAAGAGACCACCGGCTTTTGGGGCAAAAAATGGATTTATTCCACATCGATGAGAATATAGGACCCGGCCTCGTTTTGTGGCACCCCAAAGGCGCAATCTTAAAAAAGATCATCATGGATTACGCGTTAGACGAATATTTGAAAAACGGCTACCAATTGGTTGATACTCCCCATATTGCCAAATTGAATCTTTGGAGGATTTCGGGCCATACCGATTTTTACAAAGAGAATATGCTTCCTCCCATGCGCATGGGAGAAATAGGAGAAGAGGAAAAAGACGACTACCAGATAAAACCGATGAACTGTCCTTTCCACATAGCCATTTACAAAACAAAAATCAGAAGCTATAAGAGTCTTCCGATCCGCTATACGGAAATGGGAACGGTTTACAGATATGAGAAATCGGGAACACTGCACGGTTTAATCAGGGTAAGGGGTTTCACCCAAGACGATGCCCATATTTTTTGCACGCCAGACCAGCTTTCCCCGGAGCTCTTATCCATCCTCAAATTAACCAAAAAAATATTGAAAGATTTCGGCTTCAAGGAATTTAAAATTTACCTTTCAACCCGGCCGGAAAAATACGTGGGCACGCCGAAAATCTGGGAAAAAGCCGAAAATTCTCTCAAATATACGCTGGAAAAATTAAAATTGGAATACGAAACCGACAAAGGCGGAGGCGCCTTTTACGGTCCGAAAATCGATATTAAAATAAAAGATGCTATCGGCAGAGAATGGCAATGCACGACAATCCAGGTTGATTTTAACCTGCCCCAAAGATTTAACATGGATTTTATCAATCAGAAAGGCAAAAAAGAAAGACCCATAATGATTCATCGCGCTTTATTGGGGGCTTTGGAAAGATTCATCGGCGTATTGCTGGAATATTACGGCGGCAATCTCCCTCTGTGGCTTTCTCCCGTTCAGGTTTGGGTAATACCCATAGGCGACAGGCACGTCGATTACGCCAATCGGATTTCAAAAACTTTAGGGGGAAAGAATGAAGGCAAATTGCGGGTCGAATTAAAAAACGAAAATGAAACCGTCTCAAAAAAAATACGGGAAGGAGAAATACAAAAAATCCCCTATCTCCTGGTTGTAGGCGACAACGAAATAAAAGCGGATTCGGTCAGAGTCCGCGAACGGGGAAAGGGCGATATCGGAATGATGAAATTAAATAAATTTTTAGAGAAATTTAACCGTTAAAAAATATGCCCGAATTATCACAATCCACCCAAAAACTCATTCAACAGTATCAAGCATGGCACCAATCGCTGCAGCAGAGAGAAAGTATATCCACCATTCATGTCGATGAAGTGGCTTCGAAGGTTGCCGCTTTTTATGAAAAAATAAGGGAGGTCGTCGATTGGAGAGAGGAACATTTGATGAGAAGAGCGGCCATCAGCAGGATGTTAAAACGAAGACTGGTTTTGACAAAAGATGCCGCAGCCATTGCGGATCCTTTGGTTTCAGAATTAATCCGGGGAGGCCATTTTCCGAATGACAAAATACCAGAATCAAAAATCGAAGACGTCAGAAAAGTAATCGATAAATATATTTTTATTCTTGAAAAAAGCCCCCGTCCGCCGAAAGAGAAGCAAAAACTTCAGCTTACTAACTGGATTTTGGGAATCGCCGCCTGTGAAGTAGAAGAAATTTTAGACCCGCCCCGCAAAGAAAGGGCCCTGATGGAATACATGATGGATTTGATGAAAAATCAGATAAAAATGAAACAGGGGGTTTTGGTAATAGGGGGAATGAACAAAGAAGAAAAAAACACCCAAATTTACATCGCCATCCAAAGAGCTCTTTTCAAACTGGATTCGCCGATAATAAGTTATCATCTTTTAAAAAGGCGCTATGCTCAATGGTCCAGTCTCCCCGCAGACCAGCTTCAAGAAATGGCCGATAATATCTATTCAATTTGGGACAGCCTTGAGAAAGACTTAAATCACCCTCTAACCGATAAATTTTACAGAATCTGCGAAAGATACGATACCCCTTATTTGCTTTTGGGAGACATACTGGCCGAAGAAAGCCCGGCGGAAATCACGGAAAAAATATCCAAACCAGAAATTCTGGAAGAGCTGACCAAAAGAGCTTATCATAAAAGACTGCTTACTCTAAAAAAACGCCTCTACAGAGCGGCCTTTTATTCCACTCTTTCCATTTTTTCCACCAACGTTTTCTCCTTTTTGGTTTTGGAAATTCCTCTGGCCAGGCTTATTACCGGGAAATTCACCCCGGTTACGATTCTTGTGGATATTTTAGGACCGACGTTTTTAATGTTTCTTTTAATGATAACGATTAAACTGCCGTCCAAGAACAATTTGGACGTGGTTATAATGGAAACCATGAAAGTTGTTTATCAGAGAGAAAAAGTCGATATTTATGAAATAAAAGTTCCTAAAAAAAGAGGCTTTCTGATAAAACTCTTTATCGGCATTATTTATCTTATAGGAGCCGGCATTTCTTTGGGAGCCATAGTCTGGATTTTTGAACTGGCCGGCTTCCCGCCGACATCAGTTATTATAAACATCATGTTTGTGGCCTTAATCGCCTTTGCGGGATTAGCCGTCAAGAACAGAGCGGAAGAACTTACGGTTGAAGAAAAAAAGACGGGATTTTTCGAATTTCTTTTCGACATCTTTTTTATGCCTCTTGTGGGATTGGGACGCTGGCTGTCCAATAAATGGAAGAAATATAACGCCATAACCGCTTTCTTTAACGCTTTGATTGACATGCCGTTTACTATCTTCGTTGAATTTCTTGAACAGTGGAGATATTTCTTGAAAGAGAAAAAAGAAGAAATCCATTAATTATTAAAGGTCGAGATAATAAAAACCAATACTTGATCTGATTTATGCAAAATAAGATTTTAATAACCCTGACAGCCGTATCTTTAATTTTCGGAGCCGGAATTGTTTTGGCTCAGGAAGGCACTTCAACCGCAACTTCAACGACAGACGAAAATATAACGGCGGAAGATTTGGGGGTAGGGACTCCTAATATTCTACCCGACAGTCCATTTTACTTTTTGAAGAATTTGGGCCGCCAAATTCAAAATCTTTTCACCTTGAATCCGGTGGCGAAAGCCAAACTCAAAGAGAAATTCGCCAGTGAAAAACTGATTGAATTGAAAAAATTAGTAGAGGCGAAGAAAAACCAGAAAATTATTGAAAAAGGGATTGAAAATTATCAAAAAGGCATAGAAGAAGTTAAAGCGGCTGTTGACAAAATAAAAGAAAAAGCCGAAGAGAATACCCAGGTTGGCAGTTTCTTGGATAAGTTAGTCCAACAACAGACTCTTCACCAGCAGATTCTTCAAAAGCTGGAAACCCAGGTGTCAACCACCACTTTTGAAAAAATACAGGAAGCCAGAGAACAGCACCTTGAGAGATTCGGCGAAATAATGAACAAACTTGAAGACAATAAAGAAAAAATCCAAGAAAGACTGGAACAAGGTTTGGAAAAGGTAGGCAGCTCAACATTGGAAAAAGTAAGCACTTCAACGAAAGAAACGATTATAAAAATCAGAGACAGAATTATGGAAAAAGTCCAGCAAAAAAATACCGGAAAATCTGCAACGGGAACTTGTATTACTTTGTGGGATCCCGTTTGCGGTAAAGACGGGAAGACTTACAGCAATGAATGTTTTGCAAAACTGGCGGGCATAGACGTTGATTATGAGGAAAAATGCCAGGAAGAAAAAGAATGCCAGACTGATGCCGATTGTCCTCAGCCAAAATGCACATCGACAAGTGCAACGTCTGCAAACACAAAATGTATAAATATTCAAGCCAAATGCGTTGAGAAAGAATGTAAGACTATTTCGGTAACTCCATTGATCCAACCGTAAAAAAATAAAAATCTGGAGAAAAGCGGCTCAAAGAACATTCGTTCTTTTCAAGCTTTCGTCGTGACTCAGCTGCTTGAAGAAGCCGCTTTTCTATTTTAAGATATGTCAAAGAGAATTTGATTCTCTTTTTCACCTTCATTTTTATTTCATAAAAATTTGGTAGAAGATGAAATACTTCATTATTACCTACGGATGCCAGATGAATAAGGCGGATTCTGAGAGAATTGCGGCGGATCTGGAAAGGAAAGGCTACAAACCCGCCTCAAACGAAAAAGAGGCTGATTTAATCATGGTGAATATGTGTTCCGTCAGGCAATCGGCAGTCGACAGAATTTATACTCTTGCTCCCAAATTAAAAAAACTGAAAGATAAAAAACCCGGACTAAAAACTATTCTGACCGGCTGCATCGTAAAATCCGACAGAAAAAAGCTTATTGAAAAATTTGATTTGATCACGGGTAAAGAGAAATACTCGAATTGTTCCCCTAAATACGAGAGTCAACTTTTGGCCTATATTCCCGTATCCAACGGCTGCAATAATTCCTGCACATATTGCGTTGTCCCTTTCACAAGAGGAAGGTTGGTTTGCCGCAGTCATGAAAAAATCCTGAAAGAAGTAAAAAAAGCGGCTAAAAATAATATAAAAGAAATCTGGCTTTTGGGCCAAAACGTGAATGATTATGCTTCCCCGGACGATTCTTCCATTAATTTCGCAAAACTTTTAAAACGGGTTTCTGACGTCCCCGGCGATTTTAAGATAAAATTTATTTCTCCCCACCCTAAAAATTTCTCCGATGAATTAATCGAAACCATGGCCAGTTCGGAAAAGATCGTCCATTATCTTAATCTGCCCTTTCAGTCAGGCGATAATAAAATACTGAAGGCGATGAACAGGCCATATACCGTAGAACAGTATAGAAATCTGGTTGAAAAGATCAGAAAAAAAATGCCGGATATTGTTTTATCGACCGATGTGATAGTGGGCTTTCCGGGTGAAACCAAATCCCAATTTGAAAATACGCTGAAACTTTTTAAAGAACTTGATTTTGATATGGCTTATATCGCCAGATTTTCCCCCCGCCCGGGAACTGCGGCCGCCAGAATCAAAGACGACGTTCCCAAGCAAGAAAAAGAAAGAAGGTGGAATATCTTAAATCGGATTATCCTGAAGAAATTGGAAGAAAAAAAAGAAATCAAAAAAAGGAAATTAATCGTTGTTTTAGGGCCTACGGCATCGGGAAAATCGGCATTGGCCGTGAGACTTGCCGGGAAATTCGGAGGCGAAGTAATATCGGCCGATTCGAGACAGATTTACAGAGACATGGATATCGGGACGGGTAAAATAACCGAAAAAGAAATGAAAGGTATTTCCCATTATCTTTTGGACGTAGCTTCGCCGAAAAAAAGATTTACCGTCGTCCAATACGGAAAATTGGCGGCTGAAGCAATAAATAAAATTTTTGATAAGAAAAAAATC
>Ga0210017_1000996_pt1 | contig 24649 bp, 24 predicted proteins | sample CryGeyCG2014_020_FD_183966 | JGI IMG/M metagenome (GOLD analysis project Ga0210017, IMG submission 183966) | Groundwater microbial communities from aquifer - Crystal Geyser CG08_land_8/20/14_0.20 (SPAdes) (version 2) | ecosystem: Environmental > Aquatic > Deep subsurface > Groundwater | place... | reverse complement strand
GCCAATTCCGGAAAAGCTTTTTTAAAATCCAGAGAAGAAAAAGTTCCGCCATCAAAAACAATATCAAAGAAATCATTCGGAAATTCCATTTTTTCACAATCCATTTTTAAAAACTTAACCCTTTCTGTCACCCCTTTTCTTTGGGCTTTTTCTCCGGCTAATTCCAGCGACGGTTCCGACAAATCAATTCCGACCACTTCGGCTCCGATTTCCGCCAGAAAAAAAGAATGAATACCGTTACCGCAGCCATAATCCAAGACTTTCTTGCCGGGACAATTCTTCCTCATCCATTGGTAGCAAAAACGAAAACTGGCCAGAAGATCCGCCCTGAAACCCTCAAAATCTCCTTCCGGCCTTTTTTCGGCCAGTTCTTTAAGCGATTCTTTCGCCCTCTGATCGTAATATTCAATTTCTTTTTGCTTCCTTATTTCCATATTCTTGCCAGCCCGTATAAAGAGCCGGCGCCGTAAGCAAAATGGCGGATCATAAAAACCAGAGGCATTAAAAATATGTATCTTGGATTCTTTTCCCTTATTGAAATCTTCCAGGAAAAGTAAAAACTGGCAGCAAGATAGAGAAAGAAACCTAAAAAGAAAAGGGCCGCAAAAAAGGAAGAGAAGAGGCCTAAGAAAAAAGAACCGAGTAGGCCCATCACAAACACTAAGGGCGCCAAATGGCGCCAGGAAAAGATTCTGATCCCAAATTTCAAAGGATAAGTGGTCCAAACTCCATCAACAAAATTGTGTTTTAAAAAACTCATAAGGGTGGCTGACGGATAATAGTAAGTTACAATATCCGGTACCAGAAGAATTTTCCCACCGGCTTTCTTCAACCTTAGATTAAATTCCATATCCTGACTTCTCCTTAATTTTTCATTAAAAAGCCCAATCTTATTAAAAACCTCTTTTTTATAGCAACCTCCGAATACGGTATCAACCCACCTTGGTTTCCCTGAATAGCCCCTCCTATAATAAGCATCACCTGCTCCAAATATAGAAGAGGAGGCAAGAGCAATGGATTTGGCAACAATATTGTTTTCCCTTGGGACTATTTTCCATATCCCTCCTACATTATCTGCGTTATATTCTCGCAAGTATTTTACACATTTTGATACATAATCTTTCTTACAGGTTGAATGAGCATCCATTCTTATAATAATTTCTCCCTTAGCTTCTTTAATGCCAATATTTAAAGCAAATGGAGTAAATTTATTTGGATTTTCCAAAAGTTTAATAAAAGGATATTTTTCTAAATATTCTTTAATAATTTCTCTTGTTTTATCTTCTGACATTCCGTCAACAACTAAAATTTCCAAATTTTCTTTTGCTTGTCCGCCAAAGCCTTGCTCGGCCTTCGTAGCCGAAGCTACTTCGGCGAAGGAGGCGCGAAGGCGGAGATAATCCTGAGAAACCAAAGAATCCAGACATTTTGAAATGAATTTTTCTTCGTTCCGACAGGGAATGATAATCGAGACTACGGGTTTCATATTTTTATTATTCTTTTTTGCTTAAAACCCAAAAATCAACGTGCAAAAGCTTTACATAACTATCAATGCTGAAACCAACTTTTCCCATTACATCTTCTACGTCTCTCTTTTTAATTTTTCCGTCCCCAATCTCCCAACAATGGTGAGGATCTATCCACATTTCTCCTCTGATTACCTGCCGGTAAAAAGATTTGGGGCTGCTTTTAAGCCAGAAAGGCAGGGAAAGGATAATCGGCTTTTGATAGGAAAATGGAGTAATAATCAAAATTCGGGCCCTTCTGTGGGGAATGGTAATTAAGGCCTTCCCCGAATTAGCCAAATACTGATGGATATTTTTGAGATTCTTTTCCAAATCCCTAAAGGGCATATGCTCAAGGACTTCGGCGCAAACCAAACAATCAAATTTCTCTTTCAGTTCCGGGCGAAAATCCCTCATATCAGATAGAATATCCGGTTTCAATTTCTCGTTAATATCCATTACCCGGTAATCCTCAACCAAGCCCTTGACGCAATTTTTCACTATCTCTGACCCCGCCCCGATTTCCAGAACGATTTTGGGTCTAATTCTGATTATCTCTTTTATGAGAAAATAGTATCTGTTCCAGCTTGAGAGATCGATCCTTTCCATATAGTCCCGATAATCCATTGAAAATTGAGAATTAAAATCAATTTCGTTTTTCATGTTTTTATTTATTTCGCCAAAAAACTTTAAAACTTTGATTTCGATTCTGCAGAATCCTTAAAGCCTCCGGCCGCAAGGGCGCTTTCAAATACGATAGTTGGTTTACGCAGCAAAAACCGTTTTACCCTCACGAAAAAATCACCCAAAAAACATTCCTTTAAATACGATTTCGAAATCCTGATGTATCTCCTCCTTATTTCTCTCCGTACCGCCGCCTGCGTTTTTTTATCAGTGAGTGTTAATGCTTTTCGCCACTCTTCAAAAAGTTCAGGTAAGACTTTCTGATCCACACCAGGTATTATCATTTTTTTTTCTATTAATTCTTGATAGCAGGCCCCAAAATAAAAAACCCAATCAATGTTTATATTCTTAAGATTTCCGCCAGCAAGATTCTTAATTTTTAAAAAATCATTTAAAAGCAGGCTGCTGATAATCGGAGCTTTAACAGGAACAAACCGATAAGGATCTGTCGCATTCAAAGAATCGAAATAGGATTGGGGGTTTAATTGAGAAGCGGTGCCGACGCTAAGCACCGCCCCCTGGCAAAAAAACAAAGAACGCGGGATATACATCACAATATCGCTATAGGCCAAAACCAAAAAGGATGAGGTGTAGTCCGGCCCGAAGGGCAAATACAGCCTCCCGACATCTTGTTTGATTTTCCGAATAACATCAAACCTGTAGCAACCAACATGCGGCCGGGGCAAGAAACGGTCGTTTAAAGTCCTACTAAAGCTTCGCGCGAGATCTACTGATTGAAAAAATTTAGCCCCTCGTTGTTCTCTTTCTCCCAATAACACCTTATTTTTTTCATCATAATAACCGTATGCCCAAAAACAAACTTTGATATCTTTTTTTGATTTCAGAATCGTGTCGTGTATATCTCGCAAAGCACCCTGCCTTAAAAAAGATCTGTCTGCAAGAATTAAAACGTAAACGCCCCTTGTCTTTTTAGTAGCGAATTCCCAATGATCGGGCATGTTAAGCTCGCTTTCGGTACGAATATAATTTATATGGGGATTATCCCTAAATTCACTTATAACATTCTTTGTTCTTTCGTCGTTAAAATTATCCGAAATTGTTAATTCGTAATCGTCAAAGTTCTGCAAAAGAACGCTTAAAATTGCATCACGCAATAATTTCGGCCTGTTTTTAGTGGGAATAACAATTGAAAAAAATGGTTGGCTCATAATTCCGTTGGTAAATTACCGCAAAAGATGTTTGTAAATCCTTCATATCAAAACAAGATGCCTCCTAGTTGGTTTTTATCATTTTAAAGTAAAAATAACTCCTAAGGTTAAGGATTCTTTCCTCCATAAGAATTTCCGATAGAAGAGATTATGGGCATAGCGTATGGATTTGAAGTCAAAATTACGGAGAAAAAGAACAAAACACCCGATAGGCAGTAACCAGTAGAAATTGCGGGGAGTAATGGCCTGAAGAAATCTTCTGCTAAAACTCTGCGCACTAAACGCCTCTGGCAATCTACTTTTAAAATATTCTTCGAGTTCATTGTCCCGTTCGTTCTTGGAAATAAATGACTTGAAGTCGGTGAAATTTATGTTCATATTTAATTTCTTAGCCAGCACTTCAAAGGTTCTCCGAGAAAGCCAACTCAGATGTACGGGCGGTTTCTCAGTCTGCCAGATACCATTAGGAAAGAAATCTTTATTAGGCGTGGTGAGAACTATTTTACCATTGGTATTCAGCAGTTTTTTACAGGACACCAGGAACGAGAAAACATCGAAAACATGCTCGACAGTCCCAAGAGCGATAACAAGGTCAAATTCTCCTTTATAATTATAATCTTCAACGGGCATCAAATGATAATTATTCCCAAAGTTCTCCTGCGCAAATATAATCGGTTCTTCAGCGGTATCAATCCCCTCGACACTATGACCCATCTTGCGCAAGGCATACGTAAGATATCCGTAGCCGCACCCTACCTCAAGAATGTTTAAATTTGTTCTATTTCCGATTGCCTCCTTAACGGACAGATAGCAATACTCTTTGTTTAAAAGGAACTGAAAAGGATTTGGTTCTTTTTTTATTTGCTCAGATTGAGCTAAATATAGGGGGTAGAACGTTTTATAGTCCTTGTATGGATTGGAATAGGGATCGGAAGAGAAATGAGCGCCGCAATCAGAACATTGACGAATCTCATACTCCCCATCGTAGCCACGCACGTAGTTGAGGAATTTGGTATTTTTCGATTTACAGACTCTGTAAGTCATCATTGGTACTGATGGGGCAATTTGCACTTCTTTAGGAGAAGACTTTTTCTGGTGTTCTTTTTGGGATGCCATATTTTAAAAATAGAATTTTTCTGTCATATTAGTCTAAAGAAACGGGAATAATTTCTTTTATTGTAAATTTCCTTTTTATCAAAATCTCTACTACCTCATATTTTAGAAAGAATGATTTTTGGCATAAATATTTAAAATGGTGATTTTTCAAATTTAAACTCTATCTTATCTCCTGGTTTTATTTCTTTTTTATCAACTGCAACCAGAGGCATTTCTTCATTAACATAATACATCCAATATTTTCCATCTTCTCCATTTTCTTTACTCCCAATCGCTTCCATTAATATTCCCATATCATAAGTTTTTGTCTTCAAAGATAAATCTAATTTCTCAGCACCCTCTTTTAATAAATCAAAGGCGATCATTCCTTCTTTAAACTTTACTTCGAAATCCTTCGGTGTATTCCCTCCGTCATCAATTACCTAAAATTACTTCCTGCTTAATACTCTCTGAAGGAATTCCAATCTCTCCTTGAGAAATTAATTGGCTAATTCTATTAGAAAATATTAGCCAGCCACCAATAATAACAATTATTCCTAGCTCAATTCCTATAAAAATATTTGTTTTTTTCATGTTTCTATATGAGACATTACGCAGTTGCGTATTTTATAATGTTGTAATCACTAGAATAATTTTTCTTTAGATAGACGGCCGTGGCATTATCAATTACCTTCTTTTCTTTGGGCGGCTTCACTGTATAAAACAGTGCATTCCTTACATATATCTAAGGTGTTTTTTTTACCGCCCAAATGAATTTGTCTTATTCTATTAAATTTTTCACAATTGAAAATTTCAAGCGGACTTTTATCCTTGACATTGCCAAAATTATATTTTGCATGGAGTTCGTCTTCGTTGCACAAGGGGACGGTTCCATCAGCAAGTATAATGAGAAGCTCCCAAATACGATGACACGATTTTTTCTCAATTTCCGGATTTCTGTTCCGGCTCCTTAAAATGGTGTCCTTAGCAAACACCTCTCCTCCCCAAGTATGCATATCATAACGAATCATTGAGTCATTTTTTTCTTTTGATAATATTGGTTTCCAGAATTTTTTGAAGGGCTCCCACTCGTCTTTATTAATATCTTGTTTTATAAATCTGATTACAAATCGCGTCTTGTAATTTCCTTCATCTCTCATTTTCATTATGCTCCGGCAGTTCTCTACCACTCTTTCAAATTTTACTCCCCTCCTGATTTTTTCATGAGTTTCTTTTTTTACTCCATCAATACTGAACAACACCGTGTCTATGCCCGTTTCCAATAATTTCTTTTGTTTCTCTTTATCAAGAAGATCGGCATTAGTACTAACCCCAGTATTTTGGAAACCTTTTTCTTTGGCATATTTTATTCTCTTAAAAAGATAAGGGTCCAAAAGAGGTTCCCCCAGGCCAAAAAAATCTAACTGATGAATTTGGTTAGTATATTTGGCCATTTCATCTAAAACATATTTTGAGATTTCAGGGGACATGATGCCCTTCTTTCTCTTGGTGGGTAAATTAATAGCACACATTGGACAACTGGCATTACAGCCAAATACCGTTTCTAAGGTAAGTCTTTTTGGAATTAATAAATTTTTTCCCATAATATTAATGTATTTTTCGAATTTGCCTTATGTATTCTTTAGATTTTGGACAAACCGCATCCTTTGAACCCAAATTATACAATCTACTGTGCCAGTAATCTAATGTCTCGTCCGGCAAGCCAGTCATATTTATCATTCTTTCCCAATACAAGTCTCCAAGATTTCTAATATATTCAAATTCATTTTTTATCAGACTCTTGGCTACCGCTTCCTTATATATTCTCGTTTCGGGAAGAGGGGTTAAATAATGTATTTTGCTCTTTTTCACTAATTCATTTCTTATAATAAATTTTTCTAATTCCAAAAAATCTTTTTCGGTATCCCACTCAAAACCAACTATGAAACTTGCCAATAACAATATATTATATTTTCTTATTAATTTTATTTTTTCTTCGATATCTTTTATGTTCATTCCTTTGTTAATTTTGTTTAGTGTCTCTTGGGAATAAGATTCTATTCCCGCGCTGATACAGGTTAATCCGTTTTCTTTTCCTACCCTAATTATTTCCTCATCAACCGAATCGAGCCTGGCCTGCCCGATGAAAGTAAAATTCATTCCTCTTTCTCTCTTCCTTCTGATAAACTCAAGGAAAAACTTTTTCAGGTCAAGAAAATTTTCATCAACAAAATATATTTTTCTTATACCAAAACGGCCGATTATCTCTTGAATCTCATCAAGCAACAAATCAACATTCCTCAATGACAAACCGTAACCGCAAAACTTATAGCAAAAAGAGCAGTTGCCCCGGCAACCTCTCGAAGCCATTGTTTCAAAAGATTGATTTGTTTCTTTGAGATAATTGATATAAAAATCCATATCAAAAAGGTCAAAATTCATATTAGAGTGGGGTCCCAATTCTATTAACCTTTCTCTCCTTTCCCCAAATATTTTTCCATTTTTCTTATAAAACAATCCCCGAATGTCCTTTGGGTACCCGACTCCCTTTCTTAAAGATTTTATCAGAGCCGGAAATGAAAACTCTCCTTCGCCGGTTATAATATAATCACAAGAACATTTATTTAATAACATCTCGGGTATTGCCGAAGGCAACGGCCCGCCATATACTATAATGTTTTTGGAATTAGAACTTCGAACAATTTTTGCATATTTTTCAGTTTCATTAAGGTGGTTATTCCCAGCCACAATGTCAAATCCAAATATAGCCGGCTCTCCGGGAAGTTTGCTTTTAAAGAATTCCTCCCTATTTTCTTGGTTGATGGGGATTAAGTCTATTACCTTTGGCTCAATACCATGTAATTTTAATGAGTTTACTAAAACGCCCGCCCATATCGGGAACTGAACTTGATTTGTTTTTCTCGAAACATTTACGAGGTATGTATTATAATCCATACTGTTGCCTCTTTAAAGATTTTGACGATAATTTGGCGATGATATCATCATAATTAATTTTAAGTTGGTCGGGGTTCGGAGAAAGCCAATCGCCCGAAAAATTTCTTTTGACAATTATTTTATTATCCATCTGACATTTCTCTGAGGCCTCGGCAAGAAAATTATAACAAGAAAGGTTTTCGCTTTTGCTATCATCGATTACAACCAATTTTTTAGATTTCTGCAGATCTTGGGTTATTCTGTCCCATTTTACGGGAGTCGCGGCATTTACCGAAAAAAGAGAAGAATCAACCCCCCTTTCCTTTAATTTGTTGTGTAATTCAAGGCCGTAGGGAAACGAAAAATTAAAACAGACGATCGTTGCCTTGTTTCCTTTTGTATATTGGAAAAGAGTGCTTTCTTTATTGGAATAAATCTTTCCAACCCTTAACAGTTCTTGATTAAATAATCTCTGGCTAACCCCAATTATTCTAAATCCGGGAGAAACCAAACGGGAGTTTATTATTTGTTCTCCATCCGCTCTATTAGTTATGGCAAACCCCGGCACTCTGGCCATGGAACAAAAATCGCCAAAATTATTCAAACTTGACTGCAGGCCCTGATAACCCTGGTCAATCACAACGGTCATAATCGTAAAAGACGTTAAAGGATTATTTCTTCTAATAAAATTATAGGTATCAACTAAATGCTCAACCCCCAGCAAAAGAAAATCCTGCTGTTTCATAAAATAAATTGATGGTACCTTGTTCATCATCAAACCAAACCCAATACCGCATAATGCGTTCTCAGAATTTGGAGTATTAATTATCAAACCATTCTTTTGGACTTTAAGGTTTTTGGTCAGACCCGATAAACAGGAACCGGCAGTTATATTCTGCCCAAAAAGCACTATATTTCCCGTTTCTAAAACTCTTTTCCTTATTAAGTTATTGATAAACTCAACGTATTTCATCTTTTAAGTTTTTTAAGATCTCTTGAGATGTTGTCTCAAGAAAATTTTTCTCAAAATACTTTTCCAAAACAAAAACTGGATCTCTAACTGAATTTTCAGTGCGGGGACCGTCAGATAAGTTAATGGTTGGAGCGGGACCAGAATGATAATTAACAAATTTGCCTCCGGGACATTCTTCGGTCTTGAGATACCAGCTTCCCAAAGTTGCAAGTTCAACCTCAAGAAGCAGCGGCGCTTTGTTGTCTAAAACATATTTCCGAAGCATTCTTAATTTCTCAATATATTGATAGGGGTCATTCCCTTTTAATTTTGCATATCTAATATTAAGCGATTTACTAAGCTCTTGAAGGTCGATATCACATCTTCTTTCTTTAATTCTAGTCGCTAAAGACCAGCCGTTATTTTCAATCAAAACCAAGGAGCTCAATTGGTTGCTTTTAAGAAACACCATGCTCTCGTAAAAACTTCCTTCTTCAATGGCTCCGTCACCGCCAACAACAATAACCACGCCCTTAACCCTCTTTACTTTTTGGCCCAAAGCCAATCCCGAAGCTACGGCGAAATTATTCCCCAAAATACTGGAGGCATATATCACATTCTTTTTCTCATTCGCTAGATTCATCGAACCCAGCCGGCCTTCTGCCGGACCGTCTTTTCTTAAAAGATATTCATCCAGTTGCGGCTTTAATGACCTTATCCTCGCCAGATTATAGTGTATGTTGCGGTGAGAAAGAACCAATTGATCCTCCGTCCTCATAATTGAATCTACGGCAACGGCAATTGCTTCATGACCCAGCGCCAAATGGATAGGTATTTTAAATTCTCCCTTTTTAATTTTTTCATTAACAATCATCTGACCAATCCTTATCCTCAAAACATTCTCCGCTATTCTTATGTTTTGCTTGTTTTTCATGTTTTAATTTGTATCAATGCCGCCGTATTTCTCTTTAAACTCTTTAAAAGTAGGGTAATTTTTATCTCTTTCAGAAATAAAAGGGGTATTTCCTTTTAGATTCCAGCCAATATTCAAATCGTTGTCATCCCATATAATTCCGACCCCGTGTTGCGGCGAAAAATAATTATCCGATTTAATTACCAAATCAACATCATCGGTTAAGGATAGACAACCGTGGCCAAGTCCTCGCATGGCATATATGCTATTTTTTGCTTCGTCGGACAGCACAACTGAATCCCATTTACCAAAGGTCTCTGAATTTTTCCTCAAATCTATTACTACCCATAACAATTTACCTTTAATAACCCGTAAAAGTTTACTTTCTGAAAATGGCGGCAATTGGACATAGAGGCCTCGCAGGGTATATTTTCTATAAGTATGATGGTGACTTTCTTCGGTCCACTGCGTATTCAATCCCAGACTTTTGAAAATTTTTTCATCGTACAGACGGCTCAAAAATCCCCTGTCATCGATATAAAGCTCCGGAATTATTTCAAAGAATCCCTTAAGTTTTCTCTTTTTTATTTGTATTTTCATTTTCTTTATTTGAAAAAATGATTTAGTTTATTTAACCCGGCTGTTAAATCAATCTCCGGCCTCCAATTCAATAATTCTTTTGCTTTTTCGTTGGAAATATTTCTAATGCTGGCATTCGTGGAATCGGTTTCAATTATTTTTGGATTTTTTCTTAGAATTTTTTGGGAAGTTTCAATCATCTCGCCAAGCGTGATTAGTCTATTTCCTGCCAAATTAATTATGTTAAAGCCAGTTAGCCCTATAGATTTAATGATTCCGGAGGCAATGTCCGAAACATGAATAAAACATCTTCCGGTTTTCAGGGAACCAACCCTCACCTCATCTTTACTTTTTACGGCATAAAAAAGAGATTCAACTGCCGACCAACCATCTAACCTTTGACCATAAATTATTCCAAAGCGCAAAATAGTGACTGGGCAAAATCCGTGTTGATATTTCTGTCTTAAATTTACTTCGCTTACGATTTTTGAGAGCGCATATTCTGAATTATGATTCAGAACATTAATGAATGACTCCTCGTTTTTTATTTCGTCCTTGCTGCAATTATCGTAAACCCATTCGCTGGAAGCAAATATAAATTGCTTAACCTTCTTTTTTTCAGCTGTCTCAATTAGGTTTAATGTCCCCATAACATTAATATCAAAACACTCCGAAGCTCTATCTTTACAATCGGTATCGCTTGATAGGGCGGCCAAATGAATAACGGCATCCACTCCTTCGGGAATTAATTCAACTATATTTTTTGAACGAATGTCTGCTTGATAAAAATTTGGCCGAGAACCTTTTTTGGAATCAACTCCAACAACTTCAATCCCCTGTTTTTGGCATTGCGAGATCAATTCTCTTCCAATAAAACCCTCCGAACCGGTAATAAATATTTTCATCTCCTTAGAAATCTGTCTTTGTGCGGTTAACGCCGCCTTCAGACAGACCCATGTTTTTGGTTTGGCTGGTTAATCTCCGCCGGCTACGGTAAATATCTCTCCGGTTATAAAATTGCCGGTTTCTGAAGCCAAAAATAAGGCCATTCTGGCAATATCAATAGGTTTGCCCGCTCGTTTTAGGGGAATTAGGTTTATCCTTTTTTTAAAATTTTCTTCGTTATAACCCTTTATTTTCGTCCGCATGGGAGTATCTATAACGCCGCATCTAATTGAATTAACTAATATATTATATTTTGCCCCTTCCCGGGCAAAGCCAACGGTCAAATTGTCCAGGGCGGCTTTTGAAGCACAATAATGAAAACTCCTGGCACTGCCGCCATATTTTACGTTGGCTGAACTGATATTAATAATCCTGCCTCCGCCATGTTCCTTCATATAATTAAAAGCTTCTCCTGACAGATAAAAAGGGGCTTTGACGTTCAGATTAAAAGTATTATCCCAGGATTTTTCATCTAATTCAGAAAAATGTTTGTAGCTAAAAGCTGCGCCGGCATTATTGATTAGCACATCTATCGCTCCCAGTTTTTTGATGAATGATTTTATTAGATTTTTTCTAGCTAGAGAATCTAAAAAATCGACCTGAAATATCTCTGCCTTTCCGGACTTTTTTTGTATTTCTTTTAATATCCTTATAACCTCTTTTTTCTCACTCTCTTCTCTGTAATGCAAACCAACCCAGGCACCGCAGCCAGCGAAAAGCTTCGCCATGCAAGAACCAATACCGCCGCTGGCTCCGGTAATAAGAACTCTTTTATTTTTTATGCCTTCGAACATATGCGTTTTTATCATTTAATTCTCTTCAAGTAGCCATTTGGACTGTAAGAAATAAATAACTTATTAAATTCTTTATCAATTTTAAAATGGCCATTTTTTCTTAAAAATTCTTCTACTGCTTCCATTGGACCATTATTAATATATTTTTTATCGGCAATTCTTAGCTCTGCTATTTTTGAGGTAATGGTATCAAAAACCACCATATAGCAGCCGGGAATTATAAAATTCTGGTAAAGTTCTAATTCTCGCAGAACATGAACTTTGGTATGGTCCGAGTCAAGAAAAACAATAACTTTTGAACCCCTTGGTATTCTTTTTCTAATTCTTTGAATAATCCGGGCGGAAATAGAACTACCCTCAAGCATCTCTATTTTTTTAAATAAAGGGTGAGCTTCAATAACTTTTTGATTATGCTCTCTGATTTCAATATCTATGCCAATCACCTTGCCTTTGCCTAATAGTTCCAGGATAGAAGCATAGAATACCAATCCTCCGCCATGAGCAATCCCGGTTTCAATAATAAAATCTGGTTTGATTTTAAAAATTAATTCTTGGATTAGTATTAAATCTTCAGGGGTTTGAATCACCGGTATACCCAACCAATCGATTTCATAAGATAATTTATTTTTAGTTGCTGCCTTCACCCAATTCCAACCTGCCTTCCTAAGTTCAGCAATGTTTTTGTCTTTTTTGGTTAAAACGTATTTTCTTAATAGAGCCATCTTAACGCGGAACAACGCTGAACAATACGCGGAACTACGCAGAATTATTCAACGGTCCCGTTTTTAGATAAATAATAATCTATCATTTTTTGAATACCCTCTTCAATATTGATTCTCGGCTCCCAACCAATTTCTTCTTTAATTCTGGAAACATCGGCAACCGGCGAAGGAATTGAATAAACGTCGTTTAACTGGTTGACGTCTTTGAACCAGTCCCTAACCTTTAATTTTTCAGCAATTATATTAATTATCTCTTGAGTGCCAATAAGTTTTCCGCAACCAATATCGTATTCCCCGCTCTTTTTGCAATTTTCCAAAAGCATAATAAGCGCTTCAACGACATCATCAATATAAATAAAGTCGTTTTTGGCCGAAGGATTCTTAATCTCCGGCCTTATGTTTTTTTTCCAGCAATTTATCAGATAAGCGACAAGAGAGGTTTCTCTTTGGCCGGGACCGTAGACAAATAAAATTCTGGCCCAGATAAAACGTGACTTATCCTGGCTACTGCATTCTTTATTATTTTCTTCAACCAATGCCGTTCCCCACAAATTAACTATCCATTTAGCTGCAGAAAAAGTATCAGAAGGTTTAGCCAACATGGTCCCTGCAACCGCCGTCTCTGGTTGTCTGCCGCCGTATTCCCAGGCGCTGCCGACAGCTAAAACGATTTTACAGCGTATGCCGGCTAAAAAACTAAACAAATCTAATCCATAATTAATGTTTTTTCTACTATTCAAAACACTGTAATCGGGCAGACCTTCCCAGGCCAAATGGACAGCTGCATCTGGTTTAAATTTCTTAACCCCGGCTTTCCATTGATTAATATCTGAAAGATCGCCTTCCACAAAATCAAAACCTTCAACCGGTTGTTGCGATAACAAAAGTAAAGAGTGCTTCTTCTCCCGAAGTTTTTTTACTAAATGTTTTCCGATAAAGCCCGTGCCTCCGGTGACAAAAATTTTCACCCCGTTAGAGATCTGCCTTATATAGTCAGCGACTAATTTGGGACAGACCCTTGTTTTTTGATTGCGCTCCCCGTTATTGCAAAGCAGAAAAAATTATAATAATTTTTTTGTCGCAGGAATTCTAACGGGATTCATATTTTATTTTTCATCAACGATTTTACCACGTCTAAAAGATCTCTCCCCGGCTCTAAAAAAATAGTTTTAGAACCGGCGGCCTCCCCCGCCCGAAGATCCCGTTCGTCATCGCCAATAAAAATTGTTTTTGTTAAATCCAAATTATGCTCTCTGGCTGCTTGGAATAAAAGACCGGGTTTGGGTTTTCGGCACTCGCAGCCATCATCCCAGTTATGAAGGCAATAATAAGTTCCCGCAATTTTTATGCCGTTTTTTTGGAATTCTTCCTCCATTTTGTTCTGCATATCAAGCAAATCTTTTCTTGTCATCACCCCTTTGGCAATGCCGGGTTGATTCGAAATAATATAAATCTGGTAATTGTTTTCCGCAAGGAGTTTAAGCCCCTTAATTGCTCCGGGAAGAAATTGAAACTCTTTCCAGGTTTTAACATAATCTGCTTTGGGTGGTTTTTTGTTAATAACACCGTCTCTGTCAAGAAAAACAATTTTTTTGGGCTGAAGAAATTTTTTAGTCAGTTCTACTCTTTCCGGAGTACTAATGCTGTAATATCTGTGGTCGGTCAGATAGCCGACCAATTCTCTTCTTTCAATTAACTGAGGCAGAATTTCCTTTTCAAAATGAAAATTATGTTCGGGAAACATTTCTAAAACTTTTTTATTGACTATGAAAAATCCAATTTCTACACCATTGAGATCGGAGTCCCGCCGGCTTCTGTCATACTTGACAACGAAACCCTTATCGTCAACCAAAGCATTATTTCTGGTAAAACTGTCTTTATTCGTATTCGTATAAACCACTACCGAAACCAATTTTCCCCGTTTGGAATAAAAATCGGATAATTTTCTAAGGTTAAGCGGCCAATAATTATCGCAATACATCAAAAGGAAAACATTATCTAATAAATGGCTGGCCTCTTTTATTCTTGTGCCGCTTTCCTTTTCAAGGCCTGCCTCATCAAAAAGAGGAAGAACTGAATATTTTATATTCACCCCAAATCTTGAACCGTCTCCAAAATACTCTGCGATTTTCTCGGACAGATAACCGGCAAGGATCAAAACTTCCGATATCCCCTGCCCCTTAAGCATTTCTATTAAATACTCCAAAAAGGGCTTTCCGTTTATCGGAACCATTGGTTTCGGAATTGTATCGGTAAGAGGTTTCAATCTTTCTCCTCTCCCGCCGGCTAAAATGACCGCTTGCTTAACCATAACTCTCTTTAATATAAACCCCTTTTAACAAAATCCCGCCAATATTCTAAAGTATCTTCCAATATTTTTTCAAAAGGTATTTTGGGTTTCCAGCCTGTTAAATCCCTGAATTTACGAGTATCGCCTATTAACCTTGGCACCGAAGTTAATCTCACCAGTCTGAGGTCGGTTTCAATTTTTATATTCTTGACCGTAGACATTGAAATTAATATCCCCAATACTTCCCGAAAAGTATGAATATGTTCAGGTTCTTCCGAACCAATAAGGTAAAGTTCTCCCGGCTGACAATACTCTATCGCCAGCCAATAGGCCTTTACCAAGTCTCTGATGTGGGTAAAATTTCTTTTGTCGTCTATATGGCCTACTTTTACTATTGGCTCCTGTTTGCCGGCCTCTATTCTGGCTATTTGATAAGCATACGAAGGGATGCCAAAAACATAATCTCTTCTTGGTCCTTCGTGATTAAAAGCCCTGGTCCTAATAATATTCAAACCATAAGACTTAAAATAAACAAAACCGATGAAATCTTGAGCAATTTTACTTACGGCATAAGGATTTACCGGTCTTAAGACGGTCTCCTCACTAATCGGCAGTTCTTTTTCGTATATCTCTCCGTATTCTTCTCCCGATCCCGGTATTAAAAACCTGGGATTAATACCGGTTTGCCTGATGGCGTCAAGGAAATTCACCGTCCCCTTAAAATTTACATCCATATAATGGCTGGGGTGATGCCAGGAAGGACCGACAAAGCTCTCTGCCGCCAAATGAAATATCTTATCGGGCTTTATCTGCTCTACGACATTTCTCACCGCAATCGGATCAGTTATGTCACAATCTAATAAAGCCACCCTGTTATTGTCAAGAAGGTGTTTAATATTTCTCATTCTTTCAATGTTCCACCTTTTCAAACCGTATATTTCAATATTTTCTTTCTCCAGAAGATAATCTGCCAGATGAGAACCGGCAAAACCGGCAATACCGGTTATTAATATTTTTTCTTTTTTGTTATTATTCATACGATTTACCCCGTTAGAAGTCTGCGGAGGTTTAACAGATTAAATTTTGAACGTTTACTTCAGTTATTTAAACTCTCGCCGGAGAGCGTAACTGTTGATTACACTCTCTGGCCAATGCAGAAATTGGCAGACTTCTAACGGGGTTTACTGTTGCTCAAATAAATAGTCAAAGTAATCTTGAAAGTATTTAGTAATGATATGAAGAACGGCACCGTGAACACTTTCCACTATTTCATAAGCACCTTTTTGGGTTGGAATAAGAATTTTTGCATCGGCCAGCTCATTAAGCCTCCCGCCATCAAAACCAGAGAGGCCAATCACCGGAACATTGCGATCTTTTGCCAATTCTACCGCCTTTATCACATTGGGAGAGTTGCCGGAACTGGAAACAGCAATCACCGTATCGTTATCCTGAATATAATTACTTAGCGGCCCGGCAAAGACCATATCAAAACCAACATCGTTAGCCCAAGCCGTTAGCTCTTCTTCGGTCGCCGGCAAACGAATCGCCTGAAAGCGGCGACCGGATTTTTCAAGGTGACGGCTAAAAACCGTTTTATTAAAATCACTTACCCAATGATTGGCAATGGCTAAAGAACCGCCGTTGCCAAATATATAAATTCTTCCGTCTCTTTCATAGGTTGCCTGCAAAACATCCATTGCCTTGGCAATTTCTTTTATCGGTAGATTGTTTAAAGCAGAAATTATTTTTACTGAAAAATTTTTTATATAATCTTCCATAAAAAAAATATTAAATCACCAATTAAGTCAATCATTGCCGGTGTTTACAATAACCTCAACTCCAGACTGAGCAATCCTGACCGGAATTTCCACCCAATCATTGAGATTGTTCTTTTCTGCGATTTTCTTAACCGCTTCTCTAATAGCGGCTTTCCCCTCCGGAGGCGCTAAAAACAATATGCAACCGCCGCCGCCGGCGCCTAAAACCTTACCCCCCCAAGCGCCGCAGCTCATACCGGCTTCATAAAATTCGTCAATTAAAGGATTGGAAACATTTGAGGCCAAACTTTTCTTTTTCAGCCAATTCTGATGAAGTATTTCTCCCAAGGTTCTAAAATCACCCTTAATAAGATGTTCTTTAAATACCGGAACTAAATTTGCCATCTCTTTTAGGGTCTCAATTTTTTTATTTATATTCGCCCTTTGTTCCGTTAAAACGCTACTTGTCTCCCTTTGGATACTGGTGAAAAAAATAAACATATGGTTTTCCAAGTCCAAACGCTTCTTATAGCCAAGTAAAACAGGGTCTACTTCAACCGATTCATCGCCATTAAATTGAAGAGTGTTAAAACCGCCCAAAGCCGAGGCGTATTGGTCTTGTTTGCCGATAGGTTCTTGCAGTAATGCAATTTCTAAACGGCAGGCTGCTTCAGCGGCTTCGTATTTATTCATTTTCCTGCCGAGAGAAGTATAAAGTCCCTTCATTAAAGCCACGGAAAAACTGGATGAACTTCCTAAACCGGTCTGGCCCGGCAAATGAGAAAAAGTTCCAATTTCAATATTATTGTAAATCCCTAAATCCAAAAGAGCTAACCTGACACGGTCATTTTTGAGTTCCGAAGGATGGTTTACTGCTTCTCCCGTAGAATAACGAACCGAAATCTTTTTAATTAAAGGGGTGCGGTTAATCGCAACGTAAACATATTTATCAATAGCAGTTGAGATTACCCGTCCCGGATAAAGACGATAAAAATCCGGCAGATCGGTTCCGCCCCCCACAAAACTTATTCTTAATGGCGCCCTAACAATAATCATTTATTAATATCATTATAATTTTTAAAATTTCGATCCTTTTTTGAAAGAAATATTTTTTTTAACGGCCATTTTATCTTAAAGAATGGATCATCCCACCTGATGCCCGAGCTAGATCGAAGTGAGTAATATTCTGACATAAAATACTCAATTTGACAATTATTTGTTAAAGCCTGAATACCGTTAGCGCATCCTTTTGGCACGAGAATCATTTTCTTATTTCTTTCACTAAGCTTTTCCGAAATCCATTTTCCGAAGGTATGAGAATTTCTCCGCAAATCAAGAACCACATTGTAAATTTCGCCCTTCAAACATTGAACAATTTTCTCTTCTTGATAAGGAGGCGTTTGATAATGGATTCCCCTGATAGTTCCCTTTTTCCTGGTAAAAGACCGATTAACCTGGACAATATTAAAATTCATTCCCAAATTCTCAATCTCTTTTTTGCAAAAAACTCTGATAAAGTGTCCCCTTTTGTCTTTTTTAGGCTCTGGTTCAATAATATAAACTCCTTGAATTTTTGTTTTCCTAAATCTCATATTTTTTCTTTTATAAAAGGGTCGTTTGGCAGAGGAATTATCACGCTTCCTCTATAATTAAATTTGTTTTTTAAAATTTTTATTATTTCATCCGCGAAGTTCCAGGCTAATATTAAAATATATTTGGGATTTTGGCGCATAATTTCTTCGGGTCTTTTTATTTGTATATGGGTGCCGGCGGTAAAAAGATTTTGTTTTAAGGGATTCTGATCGGCAATGATTGAAATAATATTTGAATCAATACCGCAAAAGTTCAGTAAGGTTGAACTCCTTGCCGAAGCTCCGTAGCCGACAATCATTTCCCCTCCCCTAGAAGCATTATGAAGAATATTCAATAGCTTTTTGCGATGGGAAATCGCTTTTTGGGCAAAGCTCTTCCAGGTGTCAAAATCATTTATCTTATTCCCTTTTTCTTTGTTGCGGTACTGCTGCACAATGGGGTTTTCTTCGGTTTTATGTTTTTTCAGGTAAACAATAATGGAGCCCCCACTGATCGGACTTTCTTTTATGTCAAAAACATAAAAATTAAAGTCATTTAATAATCTCTCCAGAGTTTTGAAGGTAAAATAGCACAGATGTTCATGATAAATAGAATCATATTGGAGCTCTTCGGGAATTTTTTTAGCGTAATGTATTTCTATCGCTAAAACCCCCTGGTCGCCCAAGCAAAACTGTAAACCGTCTACAAAATCGCGAGTATTGGCGACATGGGGCAAAACGTTTCTGGCAAAAATTATTTTAGCTAAGCCCTTCTCTTTCACTAATTCTTCGGCTGCTTGCCTTCCGAAAAAACAGCATTTTGTAGGAACTCCGTTTTTCTCGGCCAATTTAACTATGTTTTTTGCCGGATCAATGCCCAAAACCCGATAGCCACTGCGGATAAAGGGAATTAAAAATGTGCCGTCGTTACTCCCCACTTCAAGAACATATCCTTTTTTTCCTTGATTTGAACGCGATACCAGTTCTTGATAAAAAGTCTCTGAGAATTTTCTGGCTGTTTCGGAAGTGGCTGTAACCCAGATATATTTAGAGAATAATTCTTTGGGTTCAATTATTTGGTTCAGCTGAACCAAATTACAATCCGAACACCAGCTTAAAGATAAGGGATAAAATTTTTCTTTTTCGTCCGGGCTTTTAAGAAGAGAGTTCGCCAACGGCTGCCGGCCTAAGTCAAAAAAAGTTTTTATACTCTCACCTTTACAAACACGGCAAGAAGTAATATTTTTCATATTATTTTAACTTAAATGACTAGTTACATAACTATTAAAATCTGAAAAACAGGATTAAATTAGCTTCTGACGGTTCTTGCTCTCTTAATCCCATAAAGGGGTTTAATGATTCTATGGAAGGGCCGCAGCAGGCTGAAAACGACATACCTGCAGATTACTCTTGCCAAACCGCGGATTGCATGAGGATAATTTTTGCGATTGCACCAGACTATTTTTACTTCAAGACCTGCGTCTTTTGCTCTCGTCGCCAAAATGTTTTTTTTATTCAATGAAGATTCCCTGTATTTTACGAAATAATCCGGCAATATCGCCAGTTTCCCGAGCAGCCCAAGTTTTAGCAATAAATCATAATCTTTACCTCGAGCCAATGTTTTATCATATCCCCCGGCTTTTAATACGGCATCATGCCGATAAAGAACGGATGAGTGAGCAATGGGATTCGAGAGTAGAAAATTTTTCCTGATACTTGCGTCATCATACGGCGCCTTGCTCTTCACAATTTCCTTGTCGGTGGAATAATCAACAACCACCGTGCCCGTACCCACCAACACATAATCACTGTTTGATTCTAAAAATTTAACTTGCTGAGACAACTTCTCTTTGGCTATCCACGCATCGTCATCGTCAAGTACGGCAATATATTTTCCTTTTGCCGCATTCAATCCTATATTCAGGCTTATAGCTCCCCCAAAATTTTCTTTATTCCTGATATATTTGATCCGTTTATCGCTAAAAGAGGCTACGGCTTCTTTAGTTTCTTTGCCGTCGGAACAATCATCAATAACAATAATTTCAAAATTATCAAAATCTTGCCGAAGCGCGCTAACAACAGCCTCCTTTAAATATGTCGGCTTGTTAAAAGTGGTAATAATGACGCTCACGGACGGCTTGGTTGCCGGTTTTGTTAAATTATCGTTCATTTCGTCAACTTTTTTAAATAAACCCAAATCAACGCCTATTTTTTCGGCAAAACCGATAATAGATTTCATATCTTTTGGAAAACACGCTCCTCCGTATCCCCTATAACCATCATCAAAAATATTCAAATGACTGGCGCCTATGCGCGAGTCGGCTGCCGCCGCCTCCTTCACGGCGTCATAATTAATATTCAGCTTATCACATAAATCATATATTTGATTTGCAAAAATCACTTTGGTTGAAAGAAAAGCATTGCAAAAATATTTTACCATTTCGGCTTCGGTTGCCGGAATAACACGAACAAAAGGAGCGAACGGCAAAATATCCAACACGTCTTGCGCATATTTTTTACTCTCATTTGTATAACCGATTATTTGCCGACTGGGTTTTAAAAAATCCCGTACCGCTGTTTTTGCCACTAAAAATTCGGGGTTAAAAAGAATTTTATGATGCGAAAATTTCTTTTGGAACATTTCCGTTGATCCGGGTAAAACAGTAGATTTTATAATAACTATTTTAGAACCATTAAGTACTTCAAGGGATTCAATAATTATAGAATCATCGTATCCGCTGCCGTCCTCGTAAAAAGGGGTGGGGACGCAAATAAAAATAATTTCGGCTTTGTTAATTTCTTTTACGGAACCAATGTTCTTGTATTTATCATAGGAAAATAACTCGGTTTTACCGCCGAACTCATGCTCAAACCAATAGTGAACTGACCCGCCAACATATCCCAGGCCAATTATGCCAATTTTTTTTTGCATAGCTTTAAAATTATACCATGAAACTGCTGAATTATTCAACGCTTTCGTAATAGTATTTCAATAAGATATCCCAAGCGCCCCCAGTCTCCTCCCCATAATTCCGGGGATATTTTTGTAGTTTCAATCCTCCTGGCAAATGAATAAAACAGCGCCTTATAGTTTCTCAGCCAGTTCCCTTTGTTATATCTCCCCAACGCGCTCTCTTCTTCAGAATGATGCTCCAGCAATATAATCGCTTTCCTGGTAATTCTTTGCATTTCCGAAGCCACTTTTTTAATCTTATCCGGGCCGATATACAAAAGAGTGGCATCGGTAAAAACAATGTCAAAGCTTTTATCCTGAAATTGCCGCAGATCATCTGCTTTGCCAACTAATAACTTAACGTTTGAAGCGCCTTTTTTGTTAAAATATTCATTGCCAATTTCAACGGCTCTCGGATTAATATCAAGACCCCTTATTTTTACATTGGGAAATTTTGGGGCAAGGAGAATTAAGTTTGGACCACTGGCGCATCCTATTTCCAGAATACTGCTAAATGGTATGTAGGTTACTATTTTTTCTATAAGTAATTGACGATGGGGATGCGAAATTGATTCTAAACCCAGGCAATCCTGTCTCCATTTCAGTTTTCGATTTTTCCAATACCGTTCCTGAATTTTCGAACCTAAAATGTGCGTTTCTATAATTCCTCGAAAGACGTGGTAAGCGTTTTGAAGTGAATGATAGAGGGATGGACATTTTTTAAGAATTGTTTTAACTCTACTCATTGTTTTTTATCAGCTGTTTGTAAATCTCTTCCACCTTAGCCATTTCCAAATAATAATTATTTTTATTTTCAATGATTTTTCTGCTGATTTTACCAAAGGTCTTTCTCTTTTCCTCATTTTTTAATAAATAAATAATCTTTTCTGCCAATCTCTTTGGACTCTTTACTGGGACTATAAAGCCGTTCTCCCCGTCTTTTACCCATTCTTTATTGTCTCCGGTATCGGTAATCACTACCGGCAAACCGCAAGCCATAGCTTCCGCCGTGGAAGAGGCTATCCCGGCATCAGACAAAGAGGTAGAAACATAAATATCGGCGGTTCTTAAATATTCTGGCAACTCTTCATTTGAGATCCAACCGACAAATTTGATACTCTTCAGAACACCTAAATCCTCAGCTAAAATTTTTAATTTTTCTTCTTCCGAACCCCTGCCGGCAATTATAAATTTTGCTTCGGGAACCTCTTTCAAAACCAGAGGAATAGATTTAATAAGGGTTTCAAGATTATAAATTGGGTCAAAGTTTCTTAAACTGATTATTGCGGGGCAATTTTGAATTTTTAATTTTTCAATCAGTTTTTCGTCTTTAGAGCCGGGGCTAAATTTTCTGGTATCAACCCCAAAATAAACAATTTTGATTTTTGAGGAATCTGCCTCCAATTCTGTCATAGCTTTTTCCATATGTTCTGCGTCACAGGTTATTAAATCGGCTTTCTTTAAAGCAAGTTTTATCAGAGGTTTAGTTATTTTTGACTTTCCCGCAATCAAGATGTCAGAACCCCAGGCAGTTAATATGTAAGGGTGAAATCCGCTCAATGCCCCCAATACTCCGTAAACGCCGGCATAATGAGCATGTAAAATATCGGGGTTTATTTTTTTTATTAATCTTCTGACCAGAATTGCATTAAATAGTATATCTAACGGCTTCGCCGGAAATTCCCTTAATTTATAAAACTCTACGCCCTTAATATCATCAAAAATATTCGGTGTTAAGGAAATCCAGTGAACCTCATAACCTTTTTTATCGGCGAAGAACTTAATCCATCTGTGGGAATGAATGGAATTGGCGGCGGCCAAAAAACAAATTTTCATGATTACAAATGAGGAAGAAGTGAAAGCTTGCTTTCATTTCGACCGAATGAAGCAATTATGTCAATATGGCTTGTCATAATTTTTTTCTCTTCAAAAGGCTTTTATATAATTGAATGTCTGATTTTTGAAAAAGAATTATATCCCTGATTTTGTTGCCGGAAACCCTGCCATAAATAAAAATAATAATAACCGAAGCCAACGAATACGAAACGGCAGTAGCCCAGGCCGCCCCTCCAATCCCCCACTTGGGTATCCAGAGAATATTCAAAATAATATTTAATATTGCCGAAAACCCGATTAAATAAGTGCTTATCATCGGCTTGCCTCGCGCTGCCAAATCGTTCATCAATATGGTGCAAACGCTCATGGCTAAAGTTCCTATCAATAAAATTTGGAAAGGCCGAATGGAATCCAAGAATTTTTCAGAATAAAAGAGAACAATTAGATATTTACTGAGAAGAAAAAGCCCAATGACCAGAATTGAATTAATAAATAGAATGTTCCGATAGACTCGCGGTGTAAATTCTTTTAGGTTTTTTTCGTTTTTTTCTGAGGCTACTTGAGGAAAAAGAACGGTTCCCGCCGCAGCGGAAAGAAACCAAACTCCTTCAGCTAATCTGGCAGCTGCATAATAAAAGCCGACCGCAATAGGATTGATAAACAAGTTCAGCATAAATAGATCTATTCGGTGGTGGAAAAAATGAAAAACGCTTCCTAGCTGGTTTTTAATGCCGTACCGGAAAGATTCTCTGCAATACTTTTTGTTGAACTTCAAAGAAACGCCGCCGGTCTCTCTTAAAGCCACTAAAAATATTCCGATTGTAACAATAAAAAAGGTGGAGATCTGGGCAAAAATGGCGGCAACAATCCCAAAACGGAGCCATAAAAGCAAAACCAAAATCAAAACCAGAAAAATAAATCCTTGCACAAAAGAAATCAGATTGTATTTTCTTATTTTCTGCAGTCCCAACAGAACCCGGCAGCCCAGCTCAAAAAAGAGAGTGAGAGGGATTAAGGGTAAAACTAAAAATAAATACTCTTTATCTACGCCGGGAAAAAATTTCCAGCCAAAGAAAAGGATGATTACTATTCCAATAAAAATTGTGAAGATGCTGATTCCAGCGTTAAAAATAATATTGTTGCCAAAGACTTCTCTTGGAGAATACCTCCCTTGACCGATAAAAAACATTGAAGCTGGATTGATGCCAAAATCGGTAAAAATCAATAAGATTACCGGGAAAAATATGGCTAAAGAGTAAATACCCTGCCCCTCCGGCCCCAGAACCCTGGCAATAACTGCGGTAATTACAACGGTGAAAAAAGCGGTTGCCACCCGGGTAAGAAAAGTAATCAGCGTATTTTTTGTAAAGTTCCCCATCATTGCCCAAAAAACTCTTTAATCTTTTTAATAACAAAATCCTGACTTTTTCTGGATAACTCGGGATAAACGGGCAAAGACAAAACTTCTTTGGCGACTTTTTCGGATTCGGGAAAATCGCCTTTTTTGTGGCTTAAATATCTGAAAGCCGGTTGGAGGTGTAAGGGCAGGGAGTAATAAATCATTGTCGGAATTCCTTCTTTACTTAAGTGCTTAATAAGCTTGGTTCTCAACTTGCCGTCGACCCTAATAGTATATTGGTGGAAAATATGAGTTCTGTCAGGGGCAATGTAAGGAGTAATGAACTGATTGGACTGATTAAGCTGGTTAAGCTGGTAAGTATAATACTCTGCTTTTTTAGCCCTTTCTTTACTCCATTTGGATAAATATTTTAATTTTACTCTTAAAATTGCTGCCTGAATTGTATCTAAACGGGAGTTGGTTCCTAAAACCAAATTTAAATATTTTTCTTTAGGGGAAGAACCATGGTTTCTCAAAAGCCGGATTTTGTCGGCTAATTCTTTATTATCGGTTACCACCATTCCCCCATCGCCATAAGCTCCCAGGTTTTT
>Ga0210017_1000995_pt1 | contig 24649 bp, 22 predicted proteins | sample CryGeyCG2014_020_FD_183966 | JGI IMG/M metagenome (GOLD analysis project Ga0210017, IMG submission 183966) | Groundwater microbial communities from aquifer - Crystal Geyser CG08_land_8/20/14_0.20 (SPAdes) (version 2) | ecosystem: Environmental > Aquatic > Deep subsurface > Groundwater | place... | reverse complement strand
ACAAATTTCTACCAAATATTTTTGCCTCAATGAACATGCAACGAGTCTTATAAATCCCAAATCAGTTTCTTGATATGTACTCATGCAATTCCGTCAGCTCAAACCTTTCTTCGGTAGTCGAAAAAGCCACCAATGAATTTCCTTTTCAGATTTCTTTATATCATCAATGAATGCATCACATGGTGCATCTATTTCTATTGTGTGCTGCTTGAATATGTGATCGGCCTGATCTATTCTTGTCGAATATGCCGCTATTTGCATAGGCGAAGCGTGTTGTAATACCAAATAAAGTTGACTCCTCTGAAAGAGATCGTAATAGTATTCGTCACTCACCAAAGGAAAATCACATCTGATCCATTTTGCCGACTCTTCCCACGCAGCAACAAATGATTCCAAACCTGCTTTAACGACATCATCCGGATACCCGCTGAGGATAAGATGCCGAGTCAGGGAATCAACTTCACTGTTTTTCAAAAATAGATCGTTAAGTCTCATCTTGTAGCGATACTTGGGCATAGTGGATTGCCTCTTCAGTATTAAATCACTGCCGACCTTACCGGATTAGATCGTTCATATAATCTTCATCCCTCGTGCTCATTTATCGCAGCATTCTCCGGCAGAAACGAAACCAGCTTTATCCCGTCCATCTCGACTGGCATCCTACGGTTAGCGCCGAGTGTCAGAAAATCAAAGCCCGATTCAGTATTCGTGGTCCAGGACATCACCGCATTACCGTCTTCAATTCCTTTTTCAACGGTATCCCAGATCAACTCCCGTACACGTCTGGAGACTTTCCCTACATAGACCCCTGCCCGTATCTCAAGAAGCCATATTGCCAGCCGTCCCCGCAGCCGGGGCGGAACATTTTCAACCACGATGACCAGCATTGCCAAGTTCCTCCTTATTGGGTATAGCCGGATCCACCGCCTCTTCAGGCGGTTTTGGCACTTCCAGCCCACCTGCCGACAGCACTTCTTCGATAGTCGGTATGATCCGGTGCAAAAGCCGAGCCTGCCGGAAGCTATCCCGACAGGCAAGCCTGACTTCCCGTTCGGGATCGCAATTCTTTTTTGCCGCGATACGAAAAGCAACCGGTACGACAGTGTCAAACTTGAAGATATCGGCGATATCATATACAAAAGATTGGGGCTTGCCGGTATGGATGAACCCGACAGCCGGGGCATAGCCGGCCGCCAAAATTGCCGCTTCACAAATGCCATATAGACAGGCAGTGGCGGAAGAGAGACAGCGATTAGGTACATCGCCGCTCCCCCATTCCGTATGGTCATAGTTCCTGGTTTTCCAGTCCACACGGTACTGACGGGCAAGAAGTTCGTACATTTTCCGCACCCGCACCCCTTCGATGCCGCGAAGCTGCTGCACACTCCGGCGTTCCGGCGGCTCTTCCTTAAATCGGAGCGCATACATTTTACGGACTACTTTGAGCCGTGCCGTATCATCCAAGGCCAGCTTCGCCTGGTAAAGAAGGCGGTCTGCCCGCGCCCCGCCCGGCTGACCGGAGGCATAAAGCCGCACTCCCGCCTCGCCGATCCAAACGAGCAGGCATCCAACGCGTGACGCCAAAGTCACCGCCGCGTGGGAAACACGGGTTCCCGGTTCCAGCATAAGACAGGCCACGCCGCCGACAGGAACGTGCGTACGGACACCGGTTTTGTCCACCACTACGAACGCCCCGTCCAGCACGTCCAGATTCCCTTTCTCTATGTAGACCACAGAGATGCGATCCTTAATGGGGATCGGTTTAAGGGGCGGAAGGATGGGTTCACTCATGGATATGCCTCATATTAGATTGCCGCTTAGTAACCATTCAGGTTCAAAGTTCTAGGGTTCACGGTTCAAGGTTAGACCCTGGATTCATGAACTATCTCAAGGAATATGAAGAACGTAAGCCAACCAACCCTGAACCGTGAACCTGATAACTTGAGTAGTTACGCCGCGTATTACTTAATTTATTACCTATATTTACCGTTATTACCTAATTCCCAGTTTATGCCATTTTGCATTTCTGCCACGGCCAAGACATTCGACAACCTCTTGAATCTGAAGGTCTTTGAGCACCCTGCGTATCATATCAATACCGATACCGGGACATTTCCCCTGGACATCGGCAACACTGAAATTGCCGGGAAAACTTCTAACTGCATCATGAATCATTGCTGTCTTCTCGCCCCTTGGCTGTGGCAGACTGCCCAACCTTTCTTCAAATTCTTTGTAAGCGCTCTTGAGGATGAAACAGACAAAGTTGATATAATGCCACGGGGCGTGTTTGCCTTCGTGCCAGCCTTCTGAACTCAGCCTTAATGTTTCGTAGTATCTTTCTTTGTTCTGCTCGATAAGACGTTCGAGGCTGATATATCTTCCGACCTCGATATCAAGATGATAGCACTGCAGAAGCATCAGCAGTCTTGAGACTCTGCCGTTTCCGTCGCGGAACGGGTGTATGCACAGAAAGTCCAGGTTGAATGCCGCCAGCGCTATGAGCGGAGGAACCTTTGCTTCACTGATGCATTCCTGCCATGAATCAATCAGTTCTTTCATGTAGAGAGAAGTCTTGCCGGCCGGAACGGTTCGAAACCTTATGCTGGATGTCCCATCCTGGCGTTTTTCGATGATGTCGCTGTCTTTTTCCTTGTATTTGCCGGCATCCCATATTTCGCCACGAGTCAGACGGTGCAGCTTCTTGCAGGTATCTTCTGTAATGGTCAATTTTCCCCCCGTCTCATGTATGAGATTGAGAGCTTCACGATAGCCCCGAACCTCTTCCTCTGACCGGTCGTGAAGAAGCGACTTGCCGAAGATGATGGTGCCGATGCGCTTTTTCTCGACCTCAACACCTTCGATGCGGTTTGATGAAACCGCACTCTCAATAAGGGCATGCTCTTTAAGCGATTTCAGTCTCTGCGGCGACTGCCTTTTATAAAGCTCTTGTTTGCCTTTCGCTTCACTGATGTCTGCCAGATACCATGATGTCGTTACGGGGATCGTATCGAGACCCGACAAGAACTGTTTTAAAGTCATCATACCAACAATATCACTCCCTTAATTTTCCAGTTGTCCGGAAAGTCCGGATAACTGCCGCTGATGCACATTTTCACTTTATCTTCATCTTGCCGTATGATTCAGCTATTAAGAAATCCTTAATAGTTGAATCAGCACCCATTCCCATTTGTTAAAATATTTCAGTGATATGCATGTTGATATTGTTTTCTACTATGCTTTCAGCCGTTTCCTGCTTTCCGGCTCGTTCAGGTAATTTTCCGGCGAGACGACCCGCTTGCCGGTTTTCTTTTCCAGGTCTTTTCGCGCCGTTCCGGCGACCTCTCCGCCTTTCCGTGCGGCGGCCTTGCTTTCATCGAAGCCCTGCGCGTCATCAACCCTGGTGATTTCGGTAGTCGCCGCCTCGCCAAGCATCGAGAAGATCAGTTCCAGGTCGGTCATGTGATCCCGCAGGTTTTCCCGTTTCAAACCCTTCAACTGCTGATGCTCGCCGGGCGTAATACCGAACGCCGCCTTGGCAATCTCCGCCGTGAGGATCGCATACTCACGCTCCTGCTTCACGTCCCGTTTTTCCCACTCACCCGTAAGCTCGTCCCTGATGGCAATTCTCCGCATCCTCTTTTCGATCCAGGCATCGGAATAGCCCTTTGCTTTGTAGATCGCCCGCGTTCTCTTCGTGGCCAGTTCCGGGTCTTCTATTTCCTGCACCCGCTCGTAGCCGACCTTTGCCAGCCAGCGCTTGAAAGGTTCGGCCTTGGGGGAAGGGATGGACTGGATGATGCGGAAGATGCCTTCGGTGTTGGCGCAGTTGACCTTCTGCTTGCCCCCCTCAGTTTCAAGCCAAAGGGGGGTGACAATTTGTCCCCACCCTTTTGATAACTCAGTGTCACGCCTACGCATTTTCTTGATATAGTCGCTGCTGTTTATCGTATCCGTCAAGACTTCGACCACATCACCCACCGCGAACCACCATTCGTTGTTATGGAGCGTCTTGCGGATGCCCCTGCCCCTAAATATGGCTATATTCGTTTCCATCCTTTCCTCCTTTCCATTTCAGCACCTCAAATACGCCTTACCAGCATAAGGCCGCAACCGAAGCCCTTGGCGGGGCCGATTCCGGTAAAGAGACATTCTTTCGTAAACATTTCAGGATCAGTAACCGTGAGAATGCCAGTGAATTCAATAGTGCTAAATTCGACAAGCTTCTTTCCTTTGCTCTTATATAATCTGTGCTGACAATAGCCATCTGCCTTGACGGAAGGATGCGCCCTATCGTCATCAATATGGAATCCATTTTCATCACCTTTCTCCTTTAGCCACGACACACCCGCTTCCTGGACAAGCATTGCTAAATGTGGCCGCTGGTCCTGTGGCAAAGATTTAAAACCGATGCGGGTCTTCTCTTCCATTACGACATCATGGCGTATCCGTTTCTTCGTTGGGTCTTTTATTGGTAGTCCCCGATCATCACGGCTTTTGAGCCACGCTTCCACCTCATCGGTGGAGCGTTCCTGCTTAACCAGCCGGACTGGGTTTGCCCGCAGCATGAAGGCTAAACGATCTTGCTTTGCAAGCTTGGGTTCATAAGGTTTCATATCGATCTCCCAAAGCCCTGTAGCATCCTGGGGTTTGCGTTCCGAAACGGTGTAGAATGTAGGCCAGCCATTGACGGTTTCGTGGCGATAGAGGAAATCCCGCCTTCGATCAGGGCTGTCGGCAAAAAGATTCCAGACCAACTGGTGCGCCTGGTAGCCGCCCCCTTTACTCAACAGGGCCACATCGCGGGGTGAAGTATTTCTGCCAAGCCGAATCATAGTGAAGAACATGCTTCGTCCTCCTTTTGCACAGAGCAATAGTGCTCTCGCCGTTCGCCGAACTGCCAGCGGGTGCGATTAAGCGGCGCGTCACGGCGGGAGATTATCTGCTCATGGGTAAAGCCGCTCAACTGTCCGTCCTCCCAGTAAAGCAAGGCATGAGATTGTTTGGTCAGATCGACAAGTTCGCTGTCATCAAAAGCCACACTTGCCAATGCCTCTTTTAGCGTCTCCTTGTTGGTCACTTTTGGCTGAAGGGGCAACGCCAGAGGGCATGACTTACGTCCCAAATAAAGTGTAAATGCCGGTTTCGTCAAGGCATTGGCCAGTTCCTGCGCCTTATATGCGGCACCATTATGGATTTCGAGCGCTACGGTATAGGCGGCATCGCAACGGTAGTCGCGGCTGGAAAGAATCGTGTTGAGATCGTCGCCGGCAAGCTCGGAACGTCGCGTGTAATGGACAACACCCCGTTTGGCTGATGGAACCTGGGTGGTATGATAGTCGCGTAGCAGTGTTCCCATACCATCCACGCGGACGGCGAAGGAAAATGTCTCGGCCAACGCCTTTTGGCGCTCTGCGTCGTCCCGCCGTATACCCAGTGCTGCCGCCAGTAGGCCGATGATGGCCGACTTGGAAGGGTGGGCAAAGCTGGGGCGGTATTCGCCAACGGCTATGTCACCCCAAGCAGCCAGCGGGCCATATAGTCTAAAAATGAGATAATCGCGCATAGGTTCATCCCTTCACAAAAGTAATGATGTCGTTCAGACTCCCTTCGCCGGTCTCTGCGTTTATAACCTTCTTTTCATCAGCGCATGGGCCATAAGCTTTTTCCATGTTTGCCCGCTTGTCCTCCAGGTCGCTGATCGCCTTGGCCAGGATATCCTCGCCGCGCACCGGCTTAAGGAAAGCCACTGATAGAGAGCGGGGCTGTTGCTCGCCCTTCTCTGCCATCAGGTACGATGCGTAAGCGCGGGACGCGAAACTGTTCTGCTTGCCGTTCGGTGCAACCTTGGCCGCCGCCTCGACCAGGGCGGTAATGGCCTTGTTCGCCAGATCCTGATCGCCTCCCAGGTTTTCCACCAGCAAATCCCGATTGATGCAGATATAGAGATAGAAAAGCCCTGCGGCAAACTCGGTTTCGCCGATATGGGCCGCTCCCAGATCATTCTCACCACTGTTGAGATCATCCACGGCGGTAAAATAATCATCCTCAACAGCTACTTCGTGGACGGTTACGGCATGGGCAACCTGAACAGCAGCCTCAGTGTTAAAGGCTGGAGAACTTGCCAACATTCTGCCAAACATTGCTATGTCGGCAGCAGTATGTTTTTTTAGAAGCAGTGATAGGTCATCAGGAGTCGGCGCAGTATTGCTCAATGCCAGTCTTTCCACCAGTTTCATGATGCCATCCCTTTCCTCAGGGCTGAAATGGGCAAGCTGCTCAATCTCGAGCTCCTCAAGCGGTTTGGCTGTATTTGCCTTTTTGCACTTGCCGAATACCTCGGCGATCTGCTTGCCCCATTCTTTCGCCTTGCCATCGGCGGCCCCTTTTTTTCTGAGTGCATTATATGCCTCGATTCCCATAGTTTTGGTGCGGGTTCCTACGTGCCCTTTCATCGCTTCAGCAAACAAATCCGACGTCCGCCAAGCCCGTTTGAGACTTTGGGAGGATATCCGCAAACGATTCTTGCCGCCCATGACAGCAGTTTTGGGACGGCCCAAGTCGTCTCTGTTAAGATTAGACGGTGGATACGAGGTCAGTAGGTGCAGTTGAATAAATGTGCTCATAAGTTATTCCTCCTTTTTTATGCTTCGTTAGTTGCTTTTGAATAATACTCAAACGCCCAGTTCTTGCGGGTTATGTCGTTCCAGAAATAGACGCTTTGGGCAAGACTCTGAAGATTGACATTACCACCCAGCAGGGCGATAATCCGGGTCATGCTAGTAAAAAGCGCCTCATGTTCCTTCACCTTCAGGAGCCGCCTGAACCGCAAACCGCTTACTCTTGCCGAGCCATCAATCTTGCCGGTTGCCATCTGTTCAGCGATGGTACTCCCCTCGCCGTCAATTTTTTTTACGCGGGCGGCAAGACCGGCAACCAGCGCCAAACCCTCATAATCAACCGCCCCAAAACGTCCGACAGCCAACCTTAGGCGATGATACGCCGGGGAAAAGGCAACTTCCGCAAGCGCAGCCGAACGCCGCAATGCCGCCCGTTCGCCGCGGTAGTTGTTGTCCAACTCCCGCCACCAGACAACCAGCGCCTGTTGTTCAGGTGAATCCTTGTCAAAACGCAGATACGATGTACTCATGTAACCTCCTTTCATATATCTAATGCCGGGATTATCTGCCTGCTCTTATACTTTTTGTGCTTTTTTCTTTTTCTCTTTACCAACTGGCTTCTGTTCTACCGGCAACGTAAGCAACTCCTTTATTTTATTGCCGCTGTTGAACCTTTCGAGTTCACGGCGCGCAAGAACGACCCGCTTGGGATCAACATCTTCAATTAGCCCTTCTGAAAAGTTAAAGTCAAAAAGCTCCAGTGATGCTTTGCACAGAGCTCCATGCCATGTCTTATAAATCTCAACGCTGTCATCAGCTACTTCAAAAGCTTTTTTCAGACTGTATAGGGCCACATAAAATGCCTTTTCGGTGCTTTGCCAAAAAAAGACATCAATGGCCATAAAAGTAGATTGGTCTTTTATGGCATAAAGAACCTTCTTTCGTTCATCCTGTTCATCTGAAGGGATTTTTTTAATATCTTGATATTTCCATTTTATATTCCGTGTTAAAGAATCAAATTGCGGCCGTCCTTGAGTTGCTCTCTTGATGGCAATTTTAGTATTTCCGCAGATAATATCAGCAGTACGAATCAGATTTGCAGTTTCGTTTTCATAATTCTTAACATCATCAGGATTAACGGTGATAATGGGCATTACCGAATCGTACCAGCACCGAGCATTGTTGTGGGTCATATCGTATCCAAAAGCCCACAGGCGAAACTGCCAGTCACTTTGCATGCGAACTTCTCTAAATTCATGAACAATACGCGCCGGCACTCGCTGATTACTGCTATCTTCTTGTACAAAACCTAGCCAATTGCGATAACTTACGCCTCCTGGTTGTGCATGAATCGCTGACGGAGCATTGTTTTTGTAAAAGAACGGCGACAGCGGATGCAGCCATGCTCCCTTGTAATTGTTGCCCTGAATCTTTTCTTTGTATGAAACAATCAAGTCATCCGAATAAATACCACAAATATCACATTGCCCCTGCTCACCCTTCTCCAGATTCAATCGAATTCTGCGCGGCATTCCCCAGTACATCTGTGCTGGATGTACTTCAATTGGAGCTGTTTTTACTCCGGTTCTCGTTTTGCCAAGCCAGGGAAACTTATCAGAATCTGTGTTCTTATCGCTATTGCCGCAGATTCTCAAAAAATCATCATTTACTAAGGTGTTTAGCCATATTGAATGCCAAAGAGAAGAGTGCCGTTCATCACCGAGCACTAAAGTTGTGAGCGGTCCACCACCGCGTAACGATGTCAGATATCCTCTTCCCCCTTCAGGTGCGTTCGTCTGCATAGTAAAAAGAGCCGTTGCACAACAGGTGGGGCACATGCGGGCGACCGTATTGCGCTTAACGAAATGATCTTTATTCATTTTCCGCGTCGAATCTCCAGGCATATCTATCAACAAGCCATCGATACATCCTTCATCAGCTTCGAACTTCTCCAAATCCTGCATAAATCTCGGCCCATCACCGCTAAGTTCAAAGGCATGCCGTACCGAGGCAAATATTGTTTTCAGTTCCTCCGACTCAGGCGGCTTATTCAGCTTCTCCTTCCATTCCATCCTGTTGGCTGGCGCCGCCACCGTCTGGACCAAACCAATCAGAAACTGGATCAGCGCACCGTTGAAGTCGGGCCGTGGCGCATTGAGCGAGACAACTGGATTCTCGGCAAAAAGGTCTGTCACCTCCCACGGGGCAATCATGTCCGGTGTCCCGTCCCTCCGCTTGACTGGAATCCATTTTTTATCAATGAGATTAAATTGCATCTATCCCTCCTCTTGCGTAATAGTGACGCCTATTGCTGGATTGTATGAGAGCACAACGGTTCTGCCGTTTTTATCCACCGCCTCTCCGTGCCAGACGCCGTCAGCCGCTGAAGAAAGCGGAACAAGGATGCTCCACTTTCCCTTGTCCGGCAGTTGGGGTTTCAGTCGTTCAATTTCAGCCCGCAGCGCCGGATCGCTATGCTCGGCTTCGGCATGAACAAAGGCGCTACGCAGGCTCACTTGGCTCATATCCCACGGAAAATCGCCATCGACATACCACGGGGTTAGAGTTGTGCCGTCCCATCGGGCAAGGCGAACCGTACTCTCAGTGTCGCCAAGTCGTGTGGGGGTGCGCATATCTTCCAGCCACTGGTTGGGGGTGGCCTCGTAGCCCTGTTCAAGTTTAAGAGTATTGATGCTGGCAAGGGACCGTTCAGCCTGCCATGTGGCCTCGGCCTCAAGGTCGCGTTTTTTGAGCTGCACGGGAATCAGCTTGTCAGCCTCCTCAGAAAAGGTAGCTTCAATCAGTTCCCGCGCATCATCCGGCATTCGCAGCACACCCTTCTGGCACAAGAGTCGAGCGGTCAGCCAGAGACATCCGTGGCTCGGATAGACAAAAGCTGCCTTCGGAAATGCCGATTTGAACCAACCCCCTCCAGCGTCATCTTCCGGCAATGGCCCATGGATAACAAAAACGGGGGCTTCACGCTGGTCGGCTTCTGCGTCAGGTGGCAACAAGTTACCCCGTTCATCGCGTAGATGACGGTGGAGCCGTCCGGCCCGCTGAATCAACAAATCCATCGGCGCCAGGTCGGAGATCAGCAGGTCAAAGTCCAGATCAAGAGATTGTTCCACAACCTGGGTTGCGATCAGGATTTTGCCTTGCCGTTCATGTTCTCCTCCTATCTTACCGAAAGAGGTGAAAGCTTTGGTTTCAGTATCCAGACGATCCCCCATGGCAAAACGGGCATGGAAGAGCATGATGCGATCCGCTGAGATTTTTGTCCTAAGGCTTTCAAGGGCTGTCAGCGTATCATGGACAGTATTTCGTACCCAACAAACACATTTACCCTGTTCCACAGCAGAAATAATCAAGCATTCTACTTCGGTCGATTCTGGAACAATCTTTACGGCAACGATAGTTATTCGTGGTGGAAAAGCCGCTACCGGGGTTTCATTACAGCCGCCATCACGGGAAAGATAAGTTACCAGCGGATAGCCATTAGATGCGACGCAGGGTATAGATGCCATTCCAAGCCCACTGGCAAAACTGACAACCAGTTTCTGGCGTACCTGCATCGGCAAGGTGGCGGAGAGCAGGATTGCGCTCCCTCCCAGCGCGGCATGAAAAGAAAGTAGCGTCTGGAGAAGCTTGTTCATGTAAGGGTCGTAGGCATGAACTTCATCGACAATCAGGATATGCCCGACAAGCCCAAAGAGTCGAAGCGACTGAAATCGTGACGGAAGAATAGCCAAGAGAGCCTGATCGATGGTGCCGACACCGACATCGGCCAAGAGCGCCTTTTTCCGGTTATCCGCCAGCCATGATGCACACTGGGCGACAGCCGTGTCATCATCGTTACCGTAAGACTGTTGACTGCTATCGTATCCCGAAATCGAATGCAGAAAGGATTTCGAAAGATGCCGTATCCCGTGGGCCAACACGAGAGACGGCGAAGAATCATCTGTGAAAAGCATCCGATATGTCGTGGCCACTCGTTCGTACATTGCATTCGAGGTCGCCATCGTCGGCAAAGCGAAATAAAGACCGTTACCCTGCCCCTTTGCCATGAGGCGTTGCGCGAGGAGAATCGCCGCCTCAGTCTTTCCTGAACCGGTGACATCTTCGAGAATGAAAAGTTGGGGCGAACCTGCGACTGAGCATTCGATGACATGACGCTGCAGGGGGGTTGGCTCTTTGATCGCCGGAAACAGCACCGAAAGCAGATTGGCAGATTGTCGTGGACGAGCAAGGACAATCCCGGCTTTCTGGATAGCCAACTCTGCCTGAGGAACAGCACGTGTTTGCCAGTATTCGTCAATCGGCATCGGGCGGTCACAAAATGGAAACCAATTGCCGTTTGACCCTATCCAGTCGCACAGTACCGCAAATCCTGCCATGAGCCATGAGGCTTTCTGGACTGATTCGTAAATTTCGATGGGTGACGACATGCCTGTGACAGGTTCAGAATTACCTATTAACATTTTACCGAAATCACTCAGGAACTTCTCGGCGGCGATCACTTCGTCAGAGCTGAAGTATCTTGATGCAGTAAGTCTCAGATTGTTCGGTCCCGTCAGTCGTGGCGGTGAACCGTGATGACCGGTGTACGCCTTGGCAACCCATCCGAAAATTTCTTGCCAATACTCTGCATAATCAGTAAAATCGGGGAACCTTACGGATATGCTTTCGGCAAATGAGCGCCACAGATAATCAGACCATAGTAGGTTTCCAAGACTATCATGGCGGACTGAATAAGTTCTGTTCGATTTTCTGCCTTGAAGTTTTTCGAGTAAATCCGGTCTCAGGTTTTGGAAAGTCTCCGAAAACTTGCCGATATCGTGCAGCCCCAGAAACAGAACAAGAAGATGGCGGCAGGTCATCGTGTCAAGACCGGTGGATTTTGTAAAGTTTTGCAAAATCTGAGGTTGCTGTGTCAGCAACACATGGCCTACCGCCGCCACATCCAGGCAATGGTAGGGAAGAAGGTGAGAACCATCACCATTCTTTTCCGCCTTTCCCCAATATTTGTAATATGTCTGATTTTCCTTCATCTCCCCCCCATTGATAGCCAGATAGCGGCCACCATGCGGGCATCGTCAAGGGCGCGGTGAGTTTGTTTCCTTTTTGTTCCGTGTTCCGTCCGTGTTCCGGGGACACGTCCCGATCCCTTCGGTCTTCCGGAACATATCCCCGACAACCCCATAATATGCCGATAGACGGTCTCCAGTTTGTGATTCCTCAGGCGCGGGAAGCGGCTTCGGCTCATTTCGAGGGTGCAGATATGCCGCTGGGAAAATCTTATTCCCAGCAGTTCGTATTCGCGGCGGAGGAAAGCAAGATCAAACTGTGCGTTATGCGCCACGAGGATGCTGTCCCGGATGAAGGCGTCTAACGCCGGGAAGACTTCTTCCGGCGTCGGCTGCCCGATGAGCATCTCATCGGTAATGCCGTGAATCTGCGACGCACAAAAAGGAATCTCTCTCGGCGCCTGAATCAGGGTGCTGAATTCGGCCATTAAGTCACCGCCTTCTATGGCAACCGCGCCGATCTCAATGACCCTGTCGCCTTTCCAGGGCAAGAGACCGGTTGTTTCCACGTCAAGCACTACATAACGTTGAGTTGATTTAACTGAATTGATTTTTGGTTTTTTCATTTCAAACCATATAAAATCAAAACCCCACTTCTCTTTTCGAGAAACGGGGTTTTTGGGGAATCAGTCCATAACTTCCTCTTTATTAATGGTTGAGAGGGTAGATTGCTTTCCTTAAGTAAATGACATTGATCCCAGAATAACCGTCTCTATCTGTTCTACAACCTCGAAATGCCTATCTCTTGTAAGGAGCGTTCCCCCTGCCTCCATGCAGGATGCTGCGATCCATACATCATTGATCGGTATTTTAGCCACCTTTTTTTGTAATGATAAGAATATGATGGCGTATTTATCTGGTTAAAGACATCGGTTGCTTTTCTCAGGTTTTCTGCTTCGTCATGCGAGAGCCATCCTGCAAGTTCCCGGGTCGTCTTTTCGCGATCATTCACCAGGCCCAATTTTTCATCCACTGCATCCAGAATATATGCCGATTGTGTCTTACCCGCTTTTATAGCAGCTTTTGTAATCATCTCCTCTTTTTTCGGGGGTATGCTTATCTCAATTTCATATATTCCTGCCATTCGGACACAATAATTTTCTCTTTTGCAGGAATTTTTTCGAATAACCGCAGTTGCTTGTCCTTAAGCTTTTCCCTGAATTTTACTTCCATAAGTGTGTCTTTAAAGAAAAAATCAATTTCGTTACCATCTTCATAAATATAACATGGATTATGCTGTTTGATTTTTAAGTACACCATATTCTCAAAAACAGCGTCCCTATCCCTGAACCCTGTTGCCATATTTCTTAAACCAACGTCTCCGGCATAGAGTTTTTTGCCTGTACGCAGCCTTTGATTTAGTTTGCCGCATCTTTCCACAGTATAGACCATATATGTTTCTTTAAAATATTCCATATATCGGCGCACAGTATCCAAACTTATTCCAAGGATTTTAGCCATTTTATTTAGAGTTATTATCTTGCCGGCACGTTCCATGAGCAGACGGAAAAAATCCTTTACGATTGCCGGGTCTTTTATATTGTGGAAGGCAATAATATCTTTATAAAGTATACTGTCTACCAGTTCGGAAAGATAAACGATATCACCGGTTAGCACATATTCCGGAAGACCGCCGGTCTGCATATATTCCATGAAATAATTTTCAAGAAGGTAGGCATCAGCGGTTTTAATTTTTGCATTTCTGAAAACAAGGAACTCTTCAAAATCCAAAGGAAGAATTTCAATTGTTCTTGTTCTACCCGTAAGATATGCTTTTTTATCCCTTAAAATGGAGGCTGATGATGCGGAAGCGCAGATCTTCATATTTTCATTGTCATAAAAATCTTTTAATTCTCTTTGAAAATCTTCCTTAAAGGCAATTTCATCAAGAAAAACATATATTTTTTGGTCAAGTCCGAGACGATGAATAGTTCGATACCGGGTGACGATTTCATGAATTGAATGTTTTTCCAACCCATAAGCATCAAGACTGACGTAAAATATCAATTCAGGTTTTACTTCCTGTAGCAGTTCTTCAACGAGCTGTTTTATAATAGTAGTTTTGCCCACACGCCTGAGTCCTGTGAGTAAGACAATATCCCGCAGCGGCAAAAATCTGCTTAACTTATTCCGATACTTCGGCCTGGGAATAGACTTTGTGTGAAACTCTACTTCCCACCAGGGATTAAGTTTGTATAGAATCTGTTCCACTTGAAGACCTTAACGTTTAATAATCGCCATTTTTTAACGACACTATCGCACAAAAAGGATTTTGTCAAGAACTTCCGTCTAAAAAGGGTACTGAGCGAAACTTGTAGCCTCAACCGGGACGTTCGTACAGAACGTACCCAAGAGACAAGTTTTTTCAGCTTCGGGAGGGAAAAGGCAGGCAGGGAATCTTTATGAATTTCGATGTATGAAGCATCTTTATTTCGCCCTTATTCTTCACTAAGGAAGACTCTATATCCCTTATAAGTCATATAAATATCAGCTTTGCTTGACACTTCAAAGGGTGAGTGCATACCAAGGAGAGCTACCCCGCAGTCTACTATGTCCATTCCGTAGCTTGCAAGATACTTGGCTATGGTTCCTCCGCCACCCTCGTCCACCTTGCCCAGTTCACCAGTCTGCCAGACAATATTGTTGCGGTTAAAGACCTGCCTAAGCCATCCCACATATTCTGCACTGGCATCACTTGAACCGGATTTCCCTCTGGAGCCGGTAAACTTTGTGATACAGATTCCACACCCTATCTTTGCGGCATTCCTTTTCTCATGAACGTCCTGGTAATCCGGATCAAGGGCGCCATTAACATCCGCGGAGATAGCACGGGAGTTCATCAGGGTTCTTCTCACAGCCCCATCATCTGCCTTAACCCCCTCAAGGGATAACAGGTCGGCAACCACAGCCTCCAGAAATCTGGACTTAGCGCCCGTATTTCCTTCACTGCCTATCTCTTCCTTATCAAGGAACAGTGCCAAAACAGCCTCTTTTGGGTTATGTATGTCTCCTATTGCCCGCATACTGGTATACGCGCATGACCTGTCATCCTGCCCGTAAGAACCTATCAGGCTTCTATCCCATCCTATGTCCCTGGCCTTTTCAGATGGCACCAGTTCCAGTTCGGCACTGATAAAATCCTCTTCGATCAAGCCAAAATTATCATTGAGGTATTTAAGAACCTGGAGCTTTATTCTGTCCTTGGTATCCTTATCAGGAAAGGGTATGCTTCCGGCAAGTATGTTTAGTTTTTCACCAATAACCGCATCTTCCAGTTTCTTTTCGTATTGAGCCTTATGGGCAAGATGGGGAAGCAGATCAACTATGGTAAAGATCGGCTCACTCTCTTTTTCTCCCAGGCTTAAATCCAGCTCGCTCCCGTCCTTTTTGATGATCTTTCCATGTAAGGACAATGGGCGTGAGACCCACTGGTATTTCTTTATTCCCCCGTAATAATGGGTTTTAAGAAGGGCCAGATCAACATCTTCATACAGGGGATTCTGCTTTAAATCCAGACGGGGCGAATCTATGTGGGAAGCAATTATTCTTATTCCCTTTTCTATTGGCTTTTCTCCAAGGATGCCCATGGCTATGGCTTTGTTGTGGAATACCCGATAGACTTTTTTTGCCTTTTCTAAAGGTTCTTTAATCCTTTTAAATCCCTTTTCTTCTGCAAATTTGATGATCTCCTTAACCGCATGCCGTTCTGTCTTGGCTCTATTAAGGAATTCTTTATATCCTTCTGCAAAGAGAAATACATCCTCTTTTTCTTTGCTGTCCAGTCTATCCCAGACAATGTCCCTCTTCAGCATTACCTTTTCTTTTATCTCTTTAACTTCAGGTTTTTCGTCCTGCTCTGGCATGTTATTCTCCTCTCTTTATCATAGAACTTCTATCCCTTTCCTAATGCCTTCAATGTCTCCTTAAAGACCTTATAGAATCTATCATTGTCCGAAATAGACTTTCTAAGTATATTCTTTATCTGGGACAAATCTTTCTGGTTGATAACCACGTTTGCACTCTTTGAAAAGGCCATCATATTATCAAGGGTGTTGTATTGCTTCCCGATTAGTGCAAAAAAGATGTTTCTTCTGGTGACTATAGGCATAGGCTGGATGTGATTTAAAACAGGATTCTCAGACGGAGGCCCTCCGCCGAACTCCTCATTGAGAACTATAGCATCATAATGGGTAAACCTCATTTTCTCCAGCACATCTTTCGGATCTGTTCCTGCACTCACCCTGTATCCCAGCTCTTTCAATGCCGATATTAGTATTTCTTGATTGGATTGATTGTCATCACAGATTAAGGCTGTTTTTTCATCATCCTGAAAGGAGTCGACCATTGTTTCAGCAGAAGTCTCCCCTGATAGTGTTCTAGTATCAACGGAGATATTAGCATTACATTTAGGGCACGGGATGTTTACCATCTTATCTTTAGGTAGCTTTTCATCCGGAATCTTTAATCTGGTTTTACATGTTTCACATAAGATCTCCATTTGTCTCTCCCCCTTTTAGTTCACAGTAAAAAATTCCCTTTTCCGCTCTCTAGCACAGGTTTTTTAATTTTAGTGTTTTTTTCCATAAGGGTCTTCTTTGCCGTAGTCTTCATCTATGTCTAGCCCTTCAATATCGGTAGTCTTCTCTCCCTTTTCACTCTTAATCATGTCTATTCCTCTCCCCACTATGGCCTTTTTCGAAGCGTATGCCATGGCTGTTTCCTCAGCGATCAGACCTGCTTCATACTTTTTGATGATGTCTGTGTCGAATGTCTGCATACCGTAGGCATCACCAGCTGAGATTATATCATAGAAGGTCTTTCCTTCCGACTCTCCATTTAAAATAGATTCCTTAACCCTGAGGTTCGTGCCCATAATCTCGAATACAGCTACTCTGCCCCCCCCAACCTTGGGTAAAAGCCTCTGGCAGACTATCCACCTTATAGTATCTGCCAGACGGATCCTGACCTGTCTTTCCTCTTCCTGATCGAACATACCAATAATCCTATTGATGGTCTGCCCTGCATCCACCGTATGAAGAGTGCTCATAACCAGATGTCCTGTTTCCGATGCGCTTAACCCTATCTCTACCGTTTCTCTATCCCTCATTTCACCAACCAGAATGACTTTAGGTGCCTGACGAAGGGCGGCCCTCAGGCCATTGGCAAATGAATCAAAGTCACTGCCCAGCTCTCTCTGGTTAAAGGTGGCCTGTTTGTGAGGATGTACAAATTCTACAGGGTCTTCCAGGGTAATTATGTGGATAGATTTCGATTCATTCATATCGTTTAACATAGCAGCCAGGGAGGTAGTCTTTCCGCTGCCTGTTGCACCTGTCACCAGGATAAGACCGTTTTTCTCCTGGGCTATCTTGAGAAAGACCTCCGGAACGCCCAGCCCTTTGATAGTAGGTATCTTAGTCTCCAATTTTCTCATAACTATGGAATAAGAGCCTCTCTGGGAAAAGATGTTTACCCGGAATCTGGCCTTTCCAGCAAGGTAATAGGATGAGTCACATGACCCCTCTTTTAATAGTGTATGGAGAAGACGTCGGTCCTGGTTAATGAGGTTGAGGGAGAATATCTCTGTCTGGAAGGGAGTCAGTTTGTCTATCGGTGGATTCATTGGGACAGAGACCAGTTGTCCGGATGATTCGACCTGTAAGGGTTTGTCTGCAGTAAAATTTAAATCAGAAACATTGCCATGTGTTTGTAACATGTTATCCAGTATGCGGTCAGTTTCAGGCTTTCTCATAGCATTTCTCCCAATCAACAGAAGTTTGTGTTTTTAATGCCTGCCAGTTAATCCTTTGTCAGACGTTACTACTCAGGTTGTTTAGTCTGTTAGACCACAGTCTACAGCCTATCCACCTGATCAGTTCCTGTTATACGTCAGTAAAATCACCAGGAGACTTTTTTAAGAAAGGCAGGAATTTAGACTTGTCAATACATTTATTATATGCCTCATCCGGGTCAATCTGTCCTTTTTGCAGATATTGCATAATAGCATCATCCAGGGACTGCATCCCGTATTTCTTCCCTGTTTGAATAGTAGAGGGTATCTGAAAAGTTTTACCCTCTCTAATCAGATTGCGTACGGCTGCTGTACAGATAAGTATTTCAAGGGCAGCGCATCTTCCCTTTTTATCTATCCTCTTGAACAGGGTCTGAGCTATTACAGCCTTAATACCATCAGCCAAAGTAGACCTGATCTGGTCCTGTTGATTGGCCGGAAAAACCTCTATAACCCTGTCAACTGTTTTAGCAGCACTGGTAGTATGAAGGGTGCCGAACACCAAATGTCCAGTGGCGGCAGCCTCTATTGCCAGCGCAATAGTTTCTAAATCTCTCATTTCTCCTACGAGGATGATATCGGGGTCTTCTCGTAATGCCCCTCTCAAAGCCGCCGAAAATGATTTTGTATGAGATCCTACTTCCCTATGGTTTACTATACAGCCTTGACTCTTATGGACAAATTCAATGGGGTCCTCAACGGTAATAATGTGATCTTTCCTGTTTTTATTTGCGTAGTCTACTATGGCTGCTAATGTTGTAGATTTGCCACTCCCGGTTGGTCCTGTTACCAAAACCAGGCCTTTAGGAAGCAGGGCCAGTTTGGTAATTACAGGTGGAAGGCCGAGTTGTTCTGCTGTTAATATCTCACTGGGAATTTCTCTGAATACTGCTCCGATTCCGTATTTCTGTTGAAAAAAGTTGGCCCTGTATCGAGCCAGGCCAGGTATTTCATACCCAAAGTCTACGTCTCCTGTTTCCTCAAAAGTCTTTACCTTTTCTTCGGGAGCTATTTCATAAAGCATAGCCTTTAACTCATCATTCTCAAACTGCTTGTATTTTACCCTCTCCATATCGCCTCTGATACGGAGTATGGGTTGAGAGCCAGATACCAGGTGTAAATCAGAGGCTCCCTGTTCATTCATAAGCTTAAAGAAGGCATCTATCTTTGCCATTTTTATCCTCCTGTTAAATATATAGAGTAAGAGTACAATGGTGATTATAATGGTTAATTATGGGTTAGGCAAACATTTTTTCTTTTTTCAATCTCAGGCTTTCCTGATAGACCTCTCTTTTGGAGATACCCTTCTCTTCTGAAATCATCCTGACCAAGGCCTTCATAGGCAAGCCATATCTCTTCTGATAATCCTGTAATAGTTGAGGTATCGATGTATCATCTCCACTGTCCGGGTCTCTCTTTCCCGACACCAACAGGGTGATTTCTCCCTTAATTTGTCGCCCATTTAAGACGGTTAAGACATGGGTTATTTCCCCTCTTATAACCTCTTCAAAGACCTTGGTCAATTCCCTGGTCACAACTATCTCCCTATCGCCGCATATCTCCAGTAAGTCCTGGAGGGCTGCCCGCAACCTGTTAGGTGATTCATAGAAGACAAGAGTCCTTTTTTCTTCTGCCATTTTTTCAAGAAGCTTCTTTCTTGCCGTGACTTTGTTAGGCAGAAAGCCCTGGAAGACAAAACTGTCTGTAGGAAGCCCTGAGACGCTAAGAGCAGTAATTACGGCAGATACCCCTGGGATAGGGATAACTGATATTGAGCTTTGAGGGGCGAGTTTAATAAGGTGATAACCAGGGTCTGAAATACCAGGGGTGCCAGCATCTGAGACAAGAGCTATATTTTCTCCGGTCCCCAGTCGGTCTATGAGTTTTTTGCCTTTGATAAGCTTATTGTATTCATAATAGCTGGTCAAAGGGGTTTTAATGCTGTAATGGTTAAGCAGAATCCTTGTCCTCCTTGTGTCTTCAGCGGCAATCAGGTTAACTTCTTTTAGTGTTCGCAAAGCCCTAAGGGTAATGTCTTCCATATTGCCTATGGGTGTGGCAACTATGTACAGTGTTCCTTTAGATGTGGAAGGAGTATTTTTATCCATTATTTTTACTTATTCACCCAATAATCTGCCAACACTTCAGCCTGTTTAAGCACTGTATCAACAGCCTTTTGCTGTTTGTCCGGAGGGTATCCGTATTTATTCAAAGTACGCCTCACGATGACCATGAGTTTTGCCCGGGCACTTTCTTTCATTGCCCAATCGATGGTCGCATTTTTCCGGACTTTATCCGCGATTTCACGGGCTATGCTTTTCAGGGTTTCTTCGCCCAATACTTTGACTGCGCTATCGTTGATTTCCAATGCAGTGTAAAATGCAAACTCGTCTTTCGTTAATTTTAACTTTTCTGCCAGACCGTCTATGGTTCGGATTTGCCTGGCGATTGCCAATAATTCTTCGATAATTTCCGCGGTCGTCAAAAGGTTGTTCTGGTACTTTCTTATCGATGTCTCAAGCATCTCCAAAAGATTTTTCCCTTCGGTAATATTGAATTTCAGCCGTACCTTGATTTCATCATTGAGAATCTTCTTCAAGAGTTCAATGCCAAGATTTTTGTGCTTCATTTCCTTTACTTCTTGAAGAAATTCTTCAGAGAGCAATGAAATGTCCGGCCTTTGGATTCCCGCTGCCTCGAAAATATCCACAACTTCAGTGGATTCAACCGCCTGGGTAACGATCTGCCGGATTGCGGTCTCATAGCTTTTTTTGCCCTCCCCCTCTTCTCCTTCAAATTTCAACAGACGCGCCCGGACTGACTGGAAAAATGCGACTTCATCCGTAAGCGCAAGGGCATCTTCATGGGGTATTGCAAGAGCAAAAAGCTTTAAAAGCGTTGTGGATTCTTTAATGAAACGGTCTTTGCCCTGTTCCTGTGAAAGTATAAATTCCTCTGCTTGCAGGATAAGGGAAAGACGCTCAGAAGTGCCGACACTAAAAAAGCGGATGTAATCAAATCCATGAAACATCTGGCGTACGACTTCAATCTTTTCCAGAAGCATTTCTAACGCTTTTTCCTGGGTCTCAACTGCATTTCCTTTTCCCCCGGAATTCGCATAAAAAGCCATTGCCTCTTTCAACGCATTTCCTATCCCGATGTAATCAACAACGAGTCCACCTTTTTTATCATCGCCAAAGACACGGTTTACCCGTGCGATTGCCTGCATGAGCGTATGCCGCTTCATTAGCTTGTCGATATACATGGTATGAAGGCACGGGACATCAAAGCCGGTCAGCCACATATCCCGCACGATAACCAGCTTCAAAGGGTCTTGCGGATCTTTCATGCGTTCAGAAAGCACACGGCGGGCTTCTTTGTTCGTTCTATGATATGCTGGGATCACCAGCCCTTCCGGGTCTTCAGGATCAAACTCCAGTTTGTCGGACGAAGAAGAGGTCATTACGACTTTAATAGTACCCGTTTTTAAATCCTCACTGTGCCAGTTGGGCCGAATAGCGATGATTTCATCATAAAGGGCAACAGCGATGCGGCGGCTCATGGCAACGATCATTGCCTTGCCATCAAAAATCTCTGCCCTTTTTTCATAGTGAGAAACAATATCACGCGCCAGATTCTTCAACCGTTCCGGCTGACCGACAATCGCCTCAAGTTTCGTCCATTTCGCCTTGGCTTTTTGGGTTACCGAAGCGTCGTCATCAATCATTTCCCTTTCGAATTCCTTAATAAGTTCTCTGCCTTCTTCGGTCAGATTGACCTTGGCAAGACGGCTTTCATAGTAAATTTTTACCGTGGCACCATCTTCTACTGCCTGGGCAATATCGTAGATGTCAACGTAATTACCGAAAACTGCCGGTGTGTTTATATCCGTGCTTTCAACCGGTGTGCCGGTAAAGCCGATGAATGCCGCATTCGGAAGGGCATCTCTCAGATATTTCGCAAAGCCATAGCCAATGCGTTTTCCGGTCGTCGCGCCCGATTCGTCTTTTGTATCAATCAGCTTAGCCTTAAACCCGTACTGTGTCCGGTGTGCTTCGTCCGCAATAACAATAATGTTCCGGCGTTCCGAGAGCTTTTCATAAACAAGAGTATCGGACACTGAGCCTGTCGAAGTGTCCGGGAAAAATTTCTGAATAGTTGTAAAAACAATGCCCCCCGAAGCAACTTTGAGCAGGGACTGCAAATGCTCACGGGACTCCGCCTGCACCGGGGCTTGGCCGAGTAAACTTGTAGAGCCTGCAAAAGTATCAAAGAGCTGCTGGTCAAGATCGTTGCGGTCGGTAATGACAACAATGGTCGGGTTATCCAGATTGTGAATCAATTTCCCGGCATAGAAAACCATTGAAATACTTTTCCCTGATCCCTGCGTGTGCCATATAACACCAGCTTTCCGGTTGCCTTTTTCGGCAATGGCAAGGCGTGTACTCTCAACCGCTTTATTGACCGCGTGGTATTGATGATACGCCCCAATCTTTTTTATTGTCTCACTCTGAGTAAGTCCGGTTTTAATATCAATCTTCTTCTCTTTTTCAAAAACAATGAAATTGCGTATCAAATCAAGAAGTGTTGTCTTGTTCAGCATACCCTTTATGAGCGCTTGTAGGGGCACATCATGATGCGCCCATTCTTCCCTGCCGCCTGCCTTGTGCGAAGGCGAAGGGTTCTTCCATGCCTGAAATCTGCTGAAAGCGGATGAGATCGTCCCGGCCTTTGCTTCCAGCCCATCGGAGATCACGCAAAAAGCGTTGTAGAAAAAAAGCGAAGGAATAATAGCTTTATAGGTCTGTATCTGGTCAAAGGCTTTACGGATGGTGGCAAGCTCATCCGCAGGGTTTTTAAGTTCAATAACTACCAGCGGCAAACCGTTGATAAAGAGTATCACGTCCGGTCGTTTGTTCTGATTGCGTTCCTGTACTGTGTACTGATTTATGGCAAAGCATGAGTTGTTCTCCGGATTCTGAAAATCCACCAACCACACCCGCTCGCCGCGCTCCTGACCGTCTATACGCACAGAAACCGGAATACCTTCGGCAAGCATTTTATGAAAGGCTTCGTTCGCGTCAATAAGCTGGGGAGAAAACACGGACAACGTTGCTTTAAGGGCTTCTTGCCGTGCCGTTTCCGGTAGTGCAGGATTCAGACGATTGATGGCGTGTTCCAGGGTATGTTTTAGAACGACATCGCTATAGCTGCCGCGTTTTTCCGGCACACCGTAGAAAGCCGCAGGTTCAGCCACCATAAAACCCTGAGCAGCTTCAACATCAGGCGCAATCGAAGGCCCAGGGATATAGGAAAAGCCGAGCAGTTGGAGTTCATCCAAAGAATAGGTTTCGATTTCAGATTCAGTGATTTTTTTAATCGTCATCGTTTTTCCCTGTGATCCGCTTTATCTCTTTATCAAAATCAGAGATAAAATTTTTATCCTGAATAACGCGAAATTGTTCATACTCCTGTTCGGCTTTTATCTTTGCTTCCAGAGCAGATACCCTGCCTTTATCCTTGAGAATAGGGTAATTGGAAAATTCCAAAAAGCCGTGAAGGAAGTGCGCCCATTCTTCCATTTTTGTTACAATCTGTCTGTTGGCGCGATTTTCCGCGAGGTCAAGATAGGCTGAAACGATTTGATTGAGTTCTTTTATATGAGCTTCGCTCAGGTAATTCTTTGCGACGGCAACATCGGATTTCAGTATTTTGCCTTCCGGAGCATGTTTCCAGCTTGTCAGACCCATATAAATCTTTGTTGCGTCTGCCGAATCATAAATAATTTCCGCGGCAGTTTTCCCCGTTATTGCCCAATGAAGTTTGTTCTGAACAGTCGCGAAAAATTCTTTTGTCAGAGGAGCGTTTCTGTCATAATCAGCGGAAAGAGCGTAAATGTCGGTAATTTTCTGATAAAAGCGTCTTTCGCTGGCCCTGATTTCCCTGATTCGCTCAAGGAGTTCCTCGAAATAATCTTTGCCGAAAACCCTGCTCCCCTGTTTCAGCCGCTCATCATCCAGAACAAAGCCCTTGATTATGTATTCTTTAAGAATTTTTGTTGCCCAGATACGGAATCGCGTCGCCTGATAAGAGTTTACCCGATAGCCGACTGCGATAATGGCATCAAGGTTGTAGAACTCCATTTTTCGGCTGACTTGCCTTTTGCCTTCTTTTTGAACTACCGAGAAATCCTCGGTAGTTGAATTTGTGTCAAGTTCTTTTTCCTTGTAAATATTTTTTAAATGCAAAGAAATGTTGTCCGGCGTGCAGCCGAACAATTCGGCCATGGCCTTTTGTGTAAGCCAGACCGTTTCGTCTTTAAGGAAAACTTCCACATTCACTTTGCCGTCGCTTCCGGTGTAGAGCAGGAAGTCTGACTGTTTGGCGGGGAGATTATTTTTCAATGCAGGCTACCCCTTTCAGAATTAATGGCGGATTCGGTGAAGGAAATCATTAATATTTCCTCAGGTTTTTTCGAGTTTTATACAGGCGCTCAGTAAAACCACCGGTATTCAAAAACTCTTTCTCCAGAAATTTCATCTGCTGCCATAGCAAATAGCTTGCCTGGTTTATCAGGCAGATGAGTGTGTTTGCCAGTCGTTCTGCCGGCAGCTCCGAGAAATAATAATTGTCTGACGAGTCTGACCTGTCGGACTTGTCCGACCCGTCCGACCTGTCTGACTTGAACTTTCCCCGGACTTCCAAGGCTTCGGGATCGTCTTTGACCCACTGGCGCATTTTTTTCTGTCGCAGGAAATCCTCGAAATCGAGCAACAACTCGCCAAGACTGGCTCTGGCAACCCCGGTCAATTTCAGCTCGGTTTTCTTTGATGTTGCTGAAGCAAGGCTTCCTTCAGCGATATTTTGTACCCCGCTGCGGGCCGCTTGAACCATCTGATCGTGTGTTCTCGATCTTTTGTCCACAAAACGATCACAGAAAATAACAGTTCCGTCATATACACTCTGGGCGCATTGAAAGCTGCGTAATTTGCGAAATCCGCCATGGGGCGGGATCAGTTTATGTTCGTGTCGAGTAGACATCTTTTCAACCTCCTTTGTTGGTTGTTAATGCCCCTCACAGAACCGTGCTTGAGGTTTGCCCTCACACGGCTCTTCAGGAACACATCCTCAATGCGAGGATAGAGTATATGTCA
>Ga0210017_1000994_pt1 | contig 24670 bp, 24 predicted proteins | sample CryGeyCG2014_020_FD_183966 | JGI IMG/M metagenome (GOLD analysis project Ga0210017, IMG submission 183966) | Groundwater microbial communities from aquifer - Crystal Geyser CG08_land_8/20/14_0.20 (SPAdes) (version 2) | ecosystem: Environmental > Aquatic > Deep subsurface > Groundwater | place... | reverse complement strand
CGGAAAAAGAGCTCTATCTGCGAGCCAAATTTAAAGTGGGTATCTTGGGCGGTAAAGGGGGACGAGATCAAGCTTATGCGTTAGGTCATGATCTGACTAAAGAATTTTACACCATTCAAACTGGCGGCTATAATGCCGGCGCGATGGAGGGCGGATTAAATGGGGCCAATGATGCAATTGAGGAAATGAGAGAAAATAATAAAACAAGAGAATTATTAGACAAGGTCTATCCTTTTCCAAAAGGAATAACGATGGAAAAGAGCGCTGGTAAATTCCCAGAAACGCAAGGTGAAAATATAAAAATAGAAAAAGTGGAAGGTAAAGGGGGTAAATATCAGGCCGAGCATAGATTGGGTAAATTGGTTGAGGATTCAGCCGCTTGTATAATATTGCCCGGCGACAGCGGCACTAAAACGGAAATTTACGACGCTGTGCATTTTCATCAAAATGTGCAAATGAAACTGGGTTTAGAAACCAAGCCATTAATTTTCATCGGCAGTAGCCATAATGAAATGCTGCAAAAAGACTTTAAAGAAGTAATCAATAAAAGCGATAATGTCTACGAAATACAGACGGAAAAAGAAGCTATTAATTTGGTAAAAATACTGCAGAATCTGCGAGACGCGTCTGCTTTGGAATTAACCAAAGATAGAATTGAAGCGCTGGAAGAGGAACGGAAAAGACATTTGCTAAGATTTGAAACTACTAATAAATAAATTCTCTTATGCCTAAACTCAAACATCATTTTTTCCTGCCGGAATACATTAATGTTTTTGATCTGGATCAGATTTATATGACCAGCTCAATGTGGCACGACACCGGCATGAAAGACACTTGGGCGACTTTTGATTTACTGGTGCGCGATATGCCTAAAAACCGGAATTTTTTGGTGTTTACTGGATTAGAGGAAATGGTTTTGGGATTGAAACATTTTAAATTTTCAGATGAACAAATCAGAATACTCCTCAAATGGAAATTGATTTCCAAAAAGTTTGCTGGGTATTTAAAAAAAATAAAATTCAACGGCGATGTCAAGGCAATGCCCGAAGGCACACTATTTTTCCCCGGTGAAATAGTAATGAGACTTACGGCGCCGTTAATTGAAGGAAATTTATTAACTGCTTTTCTAATTACTTCACTTAGCTCGAATACGATTTTTGCTTCAAAATTTATCCGATCAGTAATTGCCGCAAAACCACTGAATATAATTGGACCAGCACCTAATCGAGCCCATGCTTTTGAATCTGCTCTAAAGGCAGAAAGGAGTGGTTTTATAACTGGAAGCATGGATTGTCCGTCAGTAATCGCGAGAGAGAAGATGAATCTAATGCATGGTGATAATGCCACCATTGCTTACCATGCTTTTATAAATTCTTATGCCACTGAAAAAGAAGCTATGGAAACGGCGGCTAAATACGCCAAAGTTGATTTATCCTTGATGGTGGATACTTATGATTATAAACAGGGAATTAAGAATGCGATTAAAGTGGCAGAAAAATTGAAAAAACAGGGCAAAAAATTGAAAATCGTAGTTGATAGCGGCGATTTGTATAAAAACGCTGTATTTGTTAGAAAAGAATTAGATAAAGCCGGGCTGAAAGAAGTAAGAATAACAGTGGCGAGTAATTTGGACGAATTTAAAATTAAAAAACTAATGGATAAAAAAATTCCAGCCAATACTTTTATTGTTAGTACGGAAGCGCTAACTTCTTCTGACGATCCGAGAATGGAAGCGGTATATAAAATTTCTGAAATTATTAAGCCAGACGGCACAGTAGTGAATAAGATGAAATTATCGCCTGGCAAAATGAGCCTACCGGGCAGGAAACAAGTTTATCGCCAATTTAAAAATGATAAAATGACTAGCGATATAATCGGTCTTGAGGGCGAAAAAAAATTGGGCACTCCCCTGTTGCGACCAATATTTAAAAAGGGCAAGTTACTTTATGATTTACCGAGCGTGTTGGCAATCAGGGATTATGTAAAAAGTCAGTTGGAATATCTGCCCAAAAAATATTTAGCAATTGAGACGACTTATCAATATCCAGTCAGAGTTAGTCCAAGATTGAGAAGACTTATTACTAAAACCAAAAAAGAAATCAGGGGTCATTAAAAAAGTTGACATAATTATATTGCCTTGTTATAATGTCTTTAGCGGCAGTAATTTTAGATTATCCAACATATAACATTTTCCTTTCTTTATTTGATGGGTTGGAAGAGAAAGGTAGATATTTGGACGCAGTAAGAGATGCAAAAAATAAAAACGGTATTTCCTTGTCTGCCTTAAAAAAGAAATATAATCTTAAATAAAGGATTATTTTACTAGAAAAAAATTATTTATATTTTAACTTTATTAACAAACTATGGCACATAGAAAAGCTGGCGGGTCAACAAGATTAGGCCGCGATTCAATGTCAAAAAGACTGGGAACCAAGGTAACCACTGGACAAAAAGTTAAAGCTGGGACTATTTTAATGCGCCAGCGAGGGACTAAAATTCATCCTGGCTTAAATGTTAAAAAAGGCAGCGATGACACGCTTTACGCCATGAAAGCGGGTGTGGCTAAATTTTCTTCTAAAAAGGTAAAAAAATATGATGGCCAACTGAAGTTGACAAAGTTTGTGAAAGTTAATTAAGATGTTTTGCTAAAACCGTCCCGATTTAACATCGGGGCGGTTTTTAAAAATTCCTTGTCCTTTGTTCTTTGTTTATTATTTATTGTTTATTGATTATTGTTTATTGATTATTGTTTAAAGGCTTGATTCTGATTTTGGGGCGTCAGTTTCCTTGGCAACTTCGGCTAGTTTTGAATGTTCCAGGATTTCGGCAGTAATAATACTTCTTTGGCGGCCGTATTTGAGGCGGGAGAGTTCTTTAATCTGGGCGGCCAGTTCCTGATTGCCACGTTCTGGCAGCATGGTATGCATATTAAAAGATTTGGAAGCGGTGTTGCCTATTAGTAGTCTGACATAAGCAGTATACTTTCCAATATTAATCAGATCATATTCGGCAAACACGGGAGCAAATTGTTTAGCCATGGTTTCCGCGTCTTCCACCCCGACACGGAAGGCAACCATCGTACCGGCATTGCCAAAAACGGCATCTCTCACCGCCGTATCATTATTTTTCACCAGTTGGCCTAGATATTGGTGGGCCATGATTAAATTCAATTTGTATTTTCTGGCTTCGGCCAGGATAGTAGCAATGGAATCAGTGACAAAATTTTGAAACTCATCAATATAAAGATAAAAATCTTTTCTCTCCGCCTCGGGTACATTAGCCCTGCCTAAAGCCGCCATTTGCAGTTTTGACACGGCAATCAGCCCTAAAAGATTACTATTAACCTCGCCAACCTGCCCCTTGGAAAGATTAATAATTAATATTTTTTGATGATCCATGACATCACGAAAATCAAAGCCTGATTTGGGCTGACCAATGATATTTCTGACCATTTCGTTTTCCACAAAGCGCCCGACTTTAGAAATTAAATAACCGAGCATCTCTGATTTATGGTAATCACTGGTTTTGGCCATTTCTTTTTCCCAGAAAGCTCTGACCATTGGGTCAGTCACAAATTGCAACTTATAGCGCTGGAATTCTTCGTCAGTAAACATACGGGGGATCTCAACGATGGTGCCGGGGTGCTCTTTATCAGTCATCAGGGTCAGCATGGCATTACGCATATTGTGCTCAAACATCGGACCAATCATCGCCGGATCAGTCACCAGCTTATAGAAAATAGAAATCATTTCCTGGCAAACGAAATCCATTTCTTCGGGTGTTTCTGCTTCTAAAATATTTAAGCCGACCGGCCGCTCAACATCTGCTGGATTGAAGTAAATGACATCTTCAGCGCGCGATTTGGGCACATAGGAAACAACAGCCTCCGCTAAATTACCATGGGGATCAACCACGCAAACGCCATGACCGGCGGCAATGTCTTGTTGAATCATTTTTTCCATCAGAGTTGATTTACCAACACCAGTCATACCGATAATATAGACGTGACGACGGCGGTCGCTCTCTCTCATCCGGACAATTGTTTCCTGGCCGCGATAAATGTTTCTGCCCAGAATAATGCCTTCGCTGGGCATATCTACCGGCGGCTGGGAACTCCTTGCCTGGAGCCAATTAATTCTGGGCGTTTCGGTAGTGGACAATGGAAAATGATAAACGGAAGCCAGCTCTTCCGTGTTTAAAACAATGCGTTGCTTTTCATTAAAATTGCGATAAATATAGTCACGCACGATTTGATCAATTCTGGGCGTAATTTTACTGAATTTATTGCCATATTCAAAAACACTGTATTGAGAATAAGCATTAATAATATTATTTAAATACATGTCAGCAGTGTGCTTATCCGCTGCCGAGGCAATAATTCTTAGATTAACATCCAAGCCGGCTTTACTGGCCTTTTCTTCTATGCCCTTGGCAGCTTCTTCTTCAAAAGCAGACATTTTATATGGTGTTTGATAGCCTTTTGTTTGCTGTTCATGCTCGCGCTCTTCTTTGGTTTTTGCCGAAAAACCAGCTACCGCAAAATCCTTGGCGACAGCCAAGACTTTATTGATGACAGAGCCTGCGCCAATATAACGGGAGGCTTCAGAAAAACTCTTGCCTTTTTGCATTTGTCTGACAAGACGAATGCCTTTTCTGCGCCAAATTTTTTTGGCTGAACGAACCACATACTGAATAACAGCGCCGTCATTTTCTCCAAGCTTGCTTAAAGAATTAATAATGGCATCAAGCGGATCTGAATCAGTTTTGCGGTAAGTTTTAATGGGCAGCATAAAATGCTTGGTGAATTTCATATATGCCCCTGATACGGTTCCGGTTGGCTCAAAAATGTTATAATCTTCAATCACATCAATTTGCGCATAGGGATATTGGGCATGGACCTGCTGTTCTATGTAACGTTCAAGGTAGCGGGGCGTGGCAATGTAAAAAAATATTTTGCCTTCTCTGGCAACGATTTCAAATGAGAGTTGGTCGCTGCGGCCGAAAAGCCAGCTCAAAAAACCGCTTTGAGCGCTCAAACCGCCGATGGAGGCAAAAAGCTCTTCAGCCGCTGAAATGTCCTCGACAATTTGATCTTTAGTGGCTTCTTTTTTAGAATCTTCAATGTGGATTTCTTTGGGCAAACTGACTGAAAATATAACTTTTTCAAAAGCATGGGGCAGACTTTTGCCCTTTCTCATCAGACGCCGAGCGATTAAAAGCACAACAAAAACAACAAAGCCAAGTATTAAAAACAAACCAAAAATAAGATAGACTGTTTGGAATGACTGGCTAAACATAGCTTAGTGGTGAGTATTAATTTTTATGATTTTATCTGTTTTAATCTTTGCTTCTTGCTCTAAAAAAAATTTATTAACACCGGGAATAAGTCTGAGCCAACGTTTGATGAGCTCAAGCACTTTAACGGCAATGGCACGGCCAGTATGAATAATGGCTTCAATTTCTCGCGCCACACGCTCCCCTTCCTCTCTGAACATCCGGCGGTGAGCCTCATCCATCTTAAAGTAGATTGTTTCCAAATCTTCCTGAAGGACCGATTCAATTTCTTTTAATTGCTTTGATTTTGAGACGGCAGCCGGCTGGCTTCTTGGGGCTGGACCTTTTAAACTTGGCTGGTCGCCTTCCAACGAAGATTCCTGACGAGATCCAAGCCGCTCTAACTTTTCTCTAGCAATTTCTGCTTTTTGGTCAACGGTTCTTTCAATTGGGGAAACTTTTTTAGGCAAGGTTAAATCAAGATTTTTAAAATCCGGCCCCTTTTCTTTTTTAAATGGGTTTTTGGCTAAGTTCATTATGGTATTATTATTATACCATAAAAAAATATTTTATGGTATAATTATATTAGCTTGTGGAAATAATATTAATTAATACCCTTGAAATGCCTAATAACATTAAGGAAATAAAAACAAAAAAATTTGTCTGGCTGGATATTACCAGGGCAACACAGGATAATTTAAAATATTTAAAGCAAGAATTTGGTTTTGATTCAGTTGACCTGGGTGATTGCCTGCCCACAAAACAAAGGCAGAAAATTCACCAGCGGGCGGATTATCTTTTTATGATTTTACAATTTCCTTATTTCAACCGGGAAGCAAAAACCATTGAAGCGGCGGAGGTGGATATCTTTCTCGGCAAAAAATTTTTTATTACCATTCATGAGGATGAATTGAATCCTTTAATAGACTTCTTCCAAATGTACCAGTCTGACCAGATTATGAGGAGCCAGCTTTCCAATGAAACGGCGGTGGATATAATGCATAAACTTTTAAATAAGCTTTATCTGTACTGCTATCCAATTTTAAACCATATCAATCTTGATATTAATCAAATTGAACATGATGTTTTAGAGCAGCCGGAGGAAAAAGCTATTATGAATATTTTAATGATCAAAAGAAATATTGTTAATTTCCAAAAAACAATGCAGTCTCATAGGGGGATATTACAAAAACTTTTGGAGATCACTTTTGATTGGCGGCCAAGAAAAATGGATAATGATTACAATGTGCTGATTACCCATACCAAAGATATCTGGGATTATCTGACTAATTTTAAAGACACCATCAATGCCTTGCATGAAACGCAGGCATCAATGATCAGTTTGAAGATTAATGAAATAATGAAAACTTTGACAATTTTTTCAGTGATAGTTTTTCCCTTAACTTTATTGGCTGCCGTCTTTGGCATGAATACTATGAATGCCATGCCATTTGTCAACAGCCAACATGATTTTTGGTATATTATTGGCATTATGTTAATAGCCGTGGTGATCATGTTTGGATTTTTTAAGAAGAAACATTGGTTATAGTATGAACAAACTTAAACTATATAATACTTTAACTCGCCAAAAGGAAGAATTCAGACCGATTAAAGCCAAGCAGGTTGGGCTTTATACTTGCGGACCGACCGTTTATAATTACGCGCATCTTGGCAATCTGCGGACTTATATTTTTGAGGATATTTTAAAGCGAGTTCTCATCTATAATGGCTATCAGGTCAAACATGTCATGAACGTCACGGACGTGGGACATTTGACTGGCGATAGGGACATGGGCGAGGATAAACTTGAACAGGGCGCCCGGCGCGAAGGCAAAAGTGCCTGGGAAATTGCCGATTTCTACTGGGCAGCTTTCCGTAAAGATATGCAACGGCTTAATTTAAGCGAACCAACCATCTGGTGTAAAGCGACCGGCCACATCAAAGAACAAATCGCACTCATTAAAAAACTGGAGCAAAAAAATTTTACTTATAAAACGAGCGACGGAATCTATTTTGACACGGCCAAATTTCCCGGTTACAACAAATTAAGCCATCAACCGCTTGCCGCCTTGCAAGAAGGTGCCCGAGTAGAAAAAAACGACGAAAAGAAAAATCCCACGGATTTTGCCCTCTGGAAATTTTCACCCCGGCCGCCAGACGGCGGTGAAAAAAGACAAATGGAATGGCCAAGCCCCTGGGGCGTGGGATTCCCCGGCTGGCATATTGAATGCGCGGCCATGAGCATGAAATATCTGGCTCATCAGTTGGATATTCATTGCGGAGGAATAGACCACATTGCCATACACCACACTAATGAAATCGCCCAGGCTGAAGCAGCCACCGGCAAAAAATTTTTTAATTACTGGCTGCATGGCGAATTTTTGAATACTGGCCGAAAGAAAAAAATGGCCAAATCAGAAAAAAATTTTTTAACGTTGGAACGGGCTTTAATTAAAAAAAATATTAACCCTTTAGCTTATCGTTATGCAACTATGATGGTCCATTGGAGAAAGCCGATGGAATTTAGCATCAAGTCTTTACTGGCAGCAGAAAATGGTTTGGATAATTTATATGATGAACTGAAAAAACTGGGAAGAAAAAACGGAAAAGTTGATGATGATTATAAAAGTAAATTTTTGGCAACAATTAATGACGACTTGAATATCCCGGGAGCTTTGGCAACTGTTTGGGGGTTAATAAAATCTGATTTATCAGCGGCAGATAAAAAGACAACTTTATTGGATTTTGATCAAGTTTTAGGGCTTAATTTGAATAAAATAAAAGCAGAAAAGCTGGTTATTCCTGATGAAATAAAAAAAATAGCCGAGGAACGGCAAAAAGCAAGGGAACATAAAGATTGGATAAAGGCGGACGAGCTAAGAAAAAAAATTGAAAAAAAGGGGTTCCAAATCAATGACAATGATCAGGGTTATGAGCTAAGGAAAATATAATTTAATCATGGACAATTAGAAGCATCAGCACTAGAGCGATGATAAAAAAAATAAATGAAATTAATGACTTTTTTAAATTGGTTTCTTTGTGCAGTTCGGGTATTAAGTCAGAGGCGGCAATATAAATAAAACCGCCAGCGGCAAAAGGCAGAATAAAATTATTAAGATTGCTCATCTGGTTAATAAGCAAATAGCCAATAATGACGCCGACAACGGCTGAAAGAGCAGAAATAAAATTATAAAATAAAGCTTGGCTTTTTTTAAAACCAGCATACAATAGGACGCCATAATCGCCAATTTCTTGGGGAATTTCATGCAGGGCAAGAGAAATGAGCACTGGCAGGCCAAGAGCTGGGCTGGTGTAAAAAGCAGAAAAAATAATCAGGCCGTCAAGCAAATTATGAATGCCGTCGCCAATTAAATTTAAGTAGCCTAAATGACGTTTGTGGATCTCGCACCCTGGCTCATGGCAGTGATGCCAGCGCAAAATTCTTTCCATAATAAAAAATAAACTCAAGCTAATGAGAGTGCATTGAAAGACCAAGAGAGGATCGGCAAAGTGCTTCAGCGCTTCAGGCAGAAGATGAAAAAAAGCGCTGCCTAAAAGCGCGCCGGTGGAAAAACTGACAAAGAGGTATAAAATTTTGTTGAGCGTTTTTTCTCTGATAGCCAGAGTAACAATGCCCACAAATGAAATCAGGCTGATGGCTAAAGCGCTAAAAATGGCTTGTAATAACGGTGTCATAATGTCAGCTGCCAAAATATTTTACAAAATCGGATAATTAATAAATAATATATATCTTAAAAAATCAATCCAACCGGCCGCGCAATCGTTCAGCTAGTAAAGAAACTATCGCTCATTAAATTTTCTAATCAGATCTTCAAGCGTGGCCTGCTCCGCTTTTAGCGCCTCCATTAAAAATTCCTTGAATTTTTTTACCACCAATTCAAAACTTTCCGTCTTTTTTTCTATGCCCTCTTCAAAAACAAACTTAGTCAACGCCTCCATTCTAAAATGATGCCCCTCGCCCCCCTGATCGCCAACATGGTAAAAAATCTTATCTAAATTCTTTGATTGAACATCACACGTCACTCCTCCTTGTCTTTTATCCAGATCAAAACGCAAAGAATACTTATTTCCTTGCTGATCAATATGCTGAACGTCGACTCGGGCTTCATGCTGTAATTTCTCTTTAAAATTAAAAACCAGAGTGGTATCCTCTCCTTTTCTATGTTTAATAATGCTTGAAACCAATTGGCCGTCTTGAGCATTATTTGTTACATCATAATCACCCTGCTGACCATAATCGCTTTCCAAGACATTAATAAGCGTTGAAAAAATCTTTTCCAGATCAGCAAGGCCATTTTTAAAATCCGCTTGCTGCAAGCTATGATTTTCACCGGCGTAGCCAAACCGTTTGATTATCTTGTCTTTAAGCTCTGTAAATGAAGACAAAATCAAACCGTACTTTTCCACAAAATTTGCCCGTTCCTCCGGCTCGATTGCCGACTGAAATACCTCCAATACTTTCTGCTCAAAATCACTAAAGGTTTGCTGTATTTTTTCTTCCATCAACCTAAAATCAATTTTTGGAATTTCATTTATTTTTTCACTACTCATATTTTAGATCTTAAATAGCGGATTGCCTATTGGCTGCACTGCATATTTTTAAGACAATTGTCTATCAGTTCCTGACTGGGCGCTTTCTGGCATAAATCACAAGCTTGTTGTTTGTACTCTTCAGAGTTTTCTTTTAAATCCTGGACTGCCTGTCCCATTTCCTCGGTGACGTCCTGAAAATTTTTGTCTTGAGGCGGAATAAAGATAGAATTGTCAGCTAGCCAATTCTCACAAACAAAATCGCGTTTTTGATCCAGTCCGGCAGTCCCTGGCGTTTGTGGCGATTGGGTATTTGTTTCCAGTTCCGTAAATTTCATTTTTGAAGCCGCGCCGGAAAAATCATTCCAAATATAAAGATATTCACCGTCACTAATGGTGTAGGCATGCCCGACATCGCCCATAGTTACGTCTTGATAAAACTTCTTGCCGTTGATATAAATGATATTGGTGACATCTCCGCCATTGGTGACACTTTCCTTCCAGGAGCACTTCAGCGGTTGATTCATAGTCAGTAACTCGTTAATTGAATATTCGCCGCTGGGATTTACTGTCCCGCCTGCCTGATTATTATTTTGATTTTGTTCCTGGTTCTGGTTATTTGTGGCATTGTTTGTGGCAACGAACTGATTGCCCGATTTTTTCCCGCAACCGCTAACTAAAACCGCGCTTGCCAGCAGTAAAACTGCCAGACCTAAAACTTTTTTTCGCATAGTATTCTATTTAATTATTAATAATATTTATTTAATTTTTTTGAATTACGAAACGTCCAGTTTTGTCATCCTGAGCGTAGCGAAGGATCTCTGGCGCATGCCAGATATCTCGCATGCGCGAGAGATTCTTCGGTCGCTTCGCTCCCTCAGAATGACAGATTGGGGAGTTTCGTAATTCGCAGTAATTTATAAACGATCATGTAAGTTTATGTTTAAATTTTATAATAGAAACTAATCATAGTCAACTAAAATTATTAGACATCAGACAAAACGGCTATGCCGACGAATGAGGGTATATATGAGATAGGCGACGGCGAAACCGATTATCGCTCCGCCGGCAATATCTGACGGGTAGTGCACTCCGGCGATGACCCGGCTGGTTGATATCAGGACGCTGGCGATAAAAAACCATATCCCCCATTTTTTGTTGAAAAGAAAAATAGCGGTCGCCATGGCAAAGAAAAAAGTGGCGTGGCCGGAAGGAAATGAAGAACCGCTAGCAGAGATAATCTGGTTGACCGGGTAGACCAAAAAAGGACGGGGATGATGGTAGAAATAATGAATAATTGCGGCTATCCCAAAACAAGCGACGAGTATTGATAATAAAACGGTGAACAAAAAGACATATTTTTTCTTTTGGGGGTAACGAGAGCAAAAAAGCAGCCAGAGAAAAACAATGCCCAAAAAATATTGCAAGTAATCGGCCAAAAATACAATAACCGCATCAAAGAGTCCGGATTGGCCGGATAAATTGTTTAGAAAAAAAAGAATCTTTTCATCAAGCATAAATTTATTCAAGGGTAATAACAACTATTTCAGACCGACCCTCTGTTCTCATCGTCGGTCCCCAGACGCCGACGCCGCTTGAAATATAGATTGAATAATCCCCTGTTTGGTGTAATCCATAATCATACCCGCGATAAACAATCTTTGCTATATATCCGAAAGGAAATATCTGGCCTTTGTGGGTATGGCCGGATAATTGAAGATTAATTCCCTTTTTTCTGATTTCTTCGGCATTGGCCGGAGAATGATAAAGCAGAATGTTGGGCCGGCCATAAAATTGTTCTTTGACTGATTCAAGCCAAACAGCTACATCCTTGGATTCGTCTCTCTCCGGATAACCAACCCCGATAAGTTTCAAGCCATCAATTTCAATAATTTCATCCCTCAAAACTCTGACTTTTGTTTTTTCCAGAGCGGCCAAAACTTTTTCAGCCCCCAAATAGGTTTCATGGTTTCCAGTCACAAAAAAGACGCCTGCTTCTGCTTTGATATCGTTCAATAATTTGGCTAAAGTATCAATGTTGCCGTCGGCGCTATCAAAAAAATCCCCTGTAATAAGAACCATTTTGGGCTCAATCGAATTCACTTTTTCAATGACAGCCCTCATAAACCCGGTTGAGAGGATACTCCCAAGATGCGCATCTGAAATCTGAACAATCTTTTTGCCTTGCCAATTGTCAGCCAGGCCAGGGATAATAACTGAGATGTTCTTAATTCTGGGGTTAAGGGCGTTATATATTCCGTAAAATGAAATAATGAGAGCTAGAATAAAAAATGATGCTGTTAGAACTACCGTATTAATATTAAAGCCGAAAACCTTACTGATGAGAACCATCAGCCAGACCGCTGAGACCGCCATCAGGAGATATGCCACCAGGCCCAGCCAATAGCCGGATAAGAAATAAAAAACGCGAATAAGAAAAAATTCCTGCCAGCGGGTCAGAAAAGACGACAAGATAAAAGCAAGCGGCAGAAGAAAAACTAGAGCTAAAAGAATATTCTTACAGAAAGGGCTGGTAATTGAAAAAAAGCGGACTACGGAAAAATAAATAAAATAGTGCGCTGAAAATATAACTAGCAGGAAAAAGATTAAGAATACTATTATTCGGATATTAATCATAAAATAAAAAAATTTTAAATAATTCATAAAACCATATCCGTAATGGAAACAACAACAGTAACTACGATGATAAATCTTGTGAGTAAGGACATAAATTATATTATTAACTCCCTCTCTATTTTATCAAAAAACCGCCTTCTCGGCAATAAAAGGTTCTAACTTTCGACCCCTGTCACATAAAATCAAACAAAAAATCCAGTCCCGCGACCGCGGGACTGGATTTTTTGGAACTCTGGGGGGAGGAATCGGACCTCCACTAACTTGATTAACAGTCAAGCGTTTTACCATTAAACTACCCCAGAATAAAAAATAATTGCATTAAAATAACCGGCTTTGTCGGCCGGTTTGTTTTTTGATCTTAATCAAATAAAAACTAACCGGCTAAAAAACGGTTATTATTGTTATTATTGTTATTGCTGACTAATTTTTTCATCTTGGTTTTATTATACACTCTTATATAAAATTTATCAACTATTCCATATTTTCAGTTTCTGGCTGGTTTATTTTTTCACCTTTCTTTTCTTTGATAACATCAGCCAAATAAACGGCAATGGCAGCGGCCACTGGCACGCCCAGCATACCGCCGATAACACCGCCCAGCTTAAAGCCGATAATAATAGCCATAATGACAATAATTGGATTTAAACCAACCATCCTGCCCATCAATTTAGGAACAATAATATTGTTTTCAGCTTGCTGAACTAGCAAATACCAAAAAGCGACTAACAGGACTTTGATGATTGAGCCATCGGAAAAAGCGATAAAGACGGCGATAATGCCTGATATCCAAGGACCAAGATACGGAATGATCTCTAAAATAGCGGCGACTAACGCCAGCAGCAAAGCATATTTAACGCCGAACAAAAGCAGGCCGGCATAGACCAGAATACCGACAATAATGGACAAAAGCAACTGCCCTCTTAACCATAGGCCTATTTTGGACTGCATACGATTAATCAGATCCATGGCATAGACACGGTATTTTAAAGGAGTTAAAAATTTTATAAAATATTTAAGCGCGTTTTCTTCCACGGTTAAATAAAAGGTAATGACTAAAACAACTAAGAGCGAAAAAAGTCCGCCGAAAATACTGGTGATGGTCACAAAAATACTTTTGGTGGTTTGGGCTAAAGTCAAACTCAACGATTCTAGAGTTTTGACGATTGAATCGTTGCCAATCTGAATATTATTGTCATTGGCTTGGTTTTGCATGGTATGGATGCCAATGGAAATTTTTTCATAATAAGCCGGGAAATTGCTGACAATCTGGCCGATTTCTTCAGTAATCGGCGGGATTATAAGGACAATGGCCAAACTGAAAACAGCCAGCAGGATAATATAAATTACGAGAATGGAAATAGCGCGTGGAAATTTTCTTTTTTGCAGCCAGTCAATCCAGGGGTCAATGGCAGCGGCAAAAATGATAGAAACGAATAATAGAGCCAGGGCATCGCGGATAAGATAGACGAAAAAAACAACGAGAGAAACAATCAGGACGCGGATGATTGATAAATATGAAATTGTGGCAGAGGTGTTTGAGTTAGGCATAGTTTTGATTAATTTAAAAGTTTTAAAAATTTATTATTAGCTGACTGCTTAAATGGACCAATAACAGCCAGATTGAGCCTGTTTTTTGGGAATAGCATTCTGGCTAATTTAATTATATCATTTTCTTTAACTTGCAACAATTCTTTAATTTTTTGCTCTGGAGTTTTAATGCGCTGGTAAAATAAAGCTTGGGAGCCGTAATGGACAGCCAGGTTGTCAGTGCTGTCCAACTGGAGGCTAATATTACCGCACAGGTATTCTTGGGCTTTGTTAAATTCTGCCCGGCTGACTTTTACCTGGCTAATTAACTTGAGCTCGGCTAAAATGGCTTTAATGGCCTCTTTAATTTTGCCTGTGTTTAAACCGGCGGTAATGCCAAAAATGCCTGTGTCAGCAAATTGTTCAGTAAAGGAATTAATGTAATAACACAGTCCCCTTTTCTCACGGATATTCAGAAACAGCCGCGAGCTCATGCCACTGCCAAGAATGGCATCCAAGAGCGCCAACGTATTTTCCTGCCGGTGGCCGCGGGGCAAAGCAGGCACGGCCAAACACAAATGAACTTGGTCAGTGGCTTTAGGATGAATTAAAACTCGCGCTTGAGTTTGGCCGCCAGTGACTTTTTTAAATCTTAATACCCGCCCGTTTTTATTTTGGGCAAAATATTTTTTAACGTCTCGCACAACTTCAGCATGACTGACTTTGCCAGCAACAACCAAAACCATATTCTGCGGCTGATAAGTGTTCTCTAAATATGGCATCAAGCTGGCGCGGCTGATAGCGGCCAAACTGGTCCGCCGGCCAATGATGTCGCGGCCAAGAGAATTATTTGGCCAAACTGTTTTCATAATCAGATCATAAATATATCTGGTGGGCGTATCAAGATACATATTTAGCTCTTCCAGAATAACAGCCTTCTCGCGCTGAATGGCCGCTTCGTCAAAAAGCGAGTGATTGATAATATCGGCTAAAAAATCAAGGGCAAAATGAATGTGGCGCGCCGGCACGCAATTATAGAAAAAAGTGTAATCTTGGCTGGTGGCGGCATTGGTATAGCCGCCAACGCCTTCAATGGCGCGGGCAACATCAGCCGGAGTGGAACGTTTTTCAGTGCCCTTATAAAACATATGCTCGGCAAAATGCGAGATGCCGGCAAGATTATCAGCTTCAAAACGAGAACCGGCGCCAACAAAAATGCCACTGGTAACACCGTGGCTATGAGGCATAAAATGAGTAATGATCCTTAATTTGTTTTTAAGTGTGGTAAGTTTATACATTAGAATATTGCTCAGCCAAATATGCTTTGATGTCCCCGATAGCAATTCTATTTTGTTTCATGGTATCGCGATCTCTGACAGTCACCTGCTTGTCAACCAGCGAGTCAAAATCAACGGTAATACAATAAGGCGTGCCGATTTCATCCTGGCGGCGGTAACGTTTGCCAATAGATGCTGTGGCATCATATTGAGTCATATAATCTGGGGCTAATGCTTTTTGGATGTCGCGCGCCATGGCTTCAAGGTCTGTTTTTTTAGATAATGGTAAAATAGCCACTTTGATTGGCGCTAATCTTTTGTCCAGGCGCAGAACAACTTCTTTTTCATGCTTGGCATGGTCATCGCCGGAGCGGGCAGCAACTTCTTCATAGGCATTAATCAAAAATGCCAGCATGGCGCGACCGACGCCATCTGAAGTTTCAATGATCTGGGGCGTATATTTTTCTTTAGTTTCGGGATCTAAATATTTTAAGTCAACTCCTGAAAATTTTTCATGGCGCGACAAATCCCAATGGCCGCGGTCGTGCACGCCGGAGAGTTCTTTCCAGCCGCCAAAAGGCGAATCAAATTCAATATCCCAGGCGGCGCGCGCGTAATGAGCCCGTTCCTGCTCGCCATGTTCGCGCCAACGGAGAAAATTATCTTTCAGCCCTAAACCCTTATACCATTTTTCCCGCTCTTCTTTCCAGTATTTCAACCATTTTTCAGCTTCCCGGGGATGGATAAAATATTGCATTTCCATCTGCTCAAACTCACGGGTGCGGAAAATAAAGTTGCCGGGCGTAATTTCATTACGGAAAGCTTTGCCGATCTGGGCAATGCCAAAAGGGATTTTGGCGCGGGAGGAATCAATGATATTTTTATAATTAACGTAAATGCCCTGGCATGTCTCGCCCCGAAGATAGCTGGTGGAAGTTTCATCTTCAACTGCGCCGACAAAAGTTTTCATCAGCAAATTAAAATTGCGAGGCTCTGTTAGTTCGCCGCCGCATTCCGGACAGACAATATCAGCGATATTTTTAGGCGGTTCGCGCTGGCCGTCCAAATCAGGTTTGGCGCTGGAGGCTTCCAACAGATGGTCAGCGCGAAACCTGCGTTTGCATTGTTTGCAGTCAACCAGCGGGTCGCTGAAGCTTTCCACGTGGCCGGAAGCCTCCCAGACTTTGGGGTGCATGATAATCGCGGCGTCAAGACCAAAAATATCCAGTCTCATCTGCACCATTGACCGCCACCATTGGCGCTTAACATTATTGGCCAGCTCAACGCCTAATGGGCCGTAATCATAACTGGAGCCAAAGCCGCCGTAAATTTCAGACGACTGAAAAATGAAGCCCCTTCTTTTTGACAGGGATTCTATTTTTTCCATGAGAGACTGATTATTTTCCATACTGATATTTATTTATTGAATAAAGCGCCGAGGACGCCAACCAAGGGTAACTTAATCGGACCTTGGCTAGAAATTACTTGGCCAACTATTTGATCCAGAGTAATTATTTTTGGCTCGGCAGAGGTGGCATCACCTTTGACTATCGCACTATTTTCATCTTTATTCTGGACACGATTGACCGTCAGAGTGTAATTTTTATCCAAACCAGTTTGGTAAACAATGACATCATTGACATCAATTTTATCTGTGTTAACCACGCCTTTGACAACCACTAAATCATTTTTCTTAAAAACCGGCTGCATAGAATCTTCGCCAATAACCATTAAAGGATAAGGGGTTTTGAGCAGATATGATAGTAAAGGGTGGATGGTCAGGCCGATCACAACAATTAAGAGCAAAAGCGACAGCCAGAACCAAAGAGAACTCCTGGTGGTATCTATTTCGGGCATTTCCAGCTGATTAAAATGCTCGCTCCTGTCCTGGCCATAAATATCCTCAAAAATTTCAAATGAATTATATTGGCTAATATTTTTGTCTTCTGGAGCATGGTTCATATATTACCATCTTAGCCTAAAAATCTGAAAGTGGCAAGACCTTTTGATAAATTTTTAATATGCTTGTAATAATTATAATCATGACGGGGTTAATTATTTTCTATTATTTCCTCTACTTTTCTTTTGGCTTCATCCAATAGTTCTTTTGACTTTTTTCTGGCATCAAAAGATTTCTTAACCAAATCAGAAATAATTTTTTGTTTGTCTGCTGAAATTATAGGGATTAAAACATTTTTTATTTGTTCCGCGTCTAATCGTTTTGCACCTTCAAGTTGAGATTTGAGGATTATGGAGAAGGTCATTTTTAAGATTTTAAAACCGCAAACCATGCCGCGGTGGCACTAATAACCGAAGCGATTGCTGATATTAAAGCGATAATCCACGTCAATCTTGCATATTTTATATTTCTCGCACCCCTTACTCTTTCTTGTAATCCAGCATAGCCAAGTTCGCGCCTGTGCATAAGATCTACGGTTTCAACACCTAAATCTTGAACTTCTGCAACTAATTCGGCGTCTTGTCTTTCTTTCTTAAAAAATTTTTTGAACATATTTTCTTAAAACCTAAAATTATTTATTTTACACAAAATCAATTTTTTCTTATTTTTATGTGGATAAGTTATTTTAAAACACTATTTTTTGGCTTATTTTAGCCCCTTGACACAATTGATTATGTAATGATATACTTATATATGTAATGGCCTACGGGCTCCGAGATCTCACCTTCCTAAAAAGAGGTGGGGTCGTTTTTTTTATAGAAAATCTTTTATAATCTGTTTAATTTTATCAAAGTCTTCTTCTGGTAAAGTGCGAACCTTGCGCAATAATCTTTTACTACTAATCAATCTTAATTGCGTTAGGATAGCAGCATAATCATCGCCTTGATAATTAAAAATATAATGATACCAACAATCCCTTTTAATTTTAGTGGTCAACGGTAATGCCCATAAAGTATATGGACCAAATTTTTTAAGAATCAAAACCGGTCTTTCAAAATTGTCATTTTTGCCGTCTTGCTCAAAGCCAATATTAACTCCTAAACTTACCCACCAAATTTCCCGTTCAAAAAAATAGATATTATTATCAGGTTTAAGATGCAACCTGATTTTTAATTTTGTCCATTCAACAAATTTTATTAGTTCTTCCTTATAAATCATATTACACAAAATCAGATTTTTCTTTCTGGGCAAATTTTAGGAATTCTTCGGCGATTTCGTCTAAGTCATGGTCAAGATATTTTTTGCCTTGCGTGTCAAAAAGCAAATAACTGTCCTCGTCTTTTTTAAACTGAAAAAGCTTTTTTGCCATTGTGAACAAAATCAAACATATTGTTTTGCCCCATTTTTTCATTTAAAAATTTTATAGCCCTGTTTTTGTCTTTCCCCTTTTTAACTTCCGCCAGCCTTTCCTCTGAAGTTTTAACATATTCAGAATTAATATCAATGCCAATATAATTTAATCCTAATTTTTTAGCGGCCACTGCGGTAGTGCCGCTTCCAATAAAAGGATCTAAAACTACTGCTTCTCTATAAAATGCCGTCAATTTGATGATATATTCGCAAATCTCCAATGGTTTGACGGTTTTGTGCCCATTAGTCTCGCCTTTTTCATTTTTACTCGGTTTACTGATAAGAAAATATTTATCTATGATCTCATTTATGCTGTCAATCGCCAAAATATTTGAGGGAAACATATTGTCTCCCACCCTAACCTCGGTATTTACTAAGCCAACATTATTTTTAATCATATTTTTAAGAAAGGTCCCATCCGTTGGTTTTTGACCCATGGCTATTGGTTCAAAACAAGATTTAATCTGCGGCGTCTTCCAGCCATTATATTTTTCTTTTAATTTATCTTTCTCTTCTTTTTTGATGTCTAATTTATTAATAAAATGATCCAAGCTCATTGCCTTGACTTGATTTTGCGTATAAAGCCATAAAAAACAATCCCTAATTTCAAAACCAGCATCATCCATAGCGCTGGCCAGGCGGTGATACAGCCTTGGACTGGAAAAAGAAAAGAAAAAACCACCCGGTTTTAACACTCTGAATATTTCTTTGGAAATTTCTAAATACCATTTGTAGAATTCCACGCCTTGATTTCTGTCAAATTTCATCCCGGCCGGCAATGATTTAATTACTTTTTGATTCTTGCCATTATTAACTTTTTCATATTGCCAATTGTTATCCAATTTATCTAGAAAATAAGGCGGGTCGGTTAATGTCAAATCTATTGAGTCTGGCTCAATTTCTTTTAACATTTTCAAAGAATCGCCCAGAATTATTTTGTTTAGATATTTTTTATTTTTCAACACAGGATTTTTTGTTAAATTCTTGATAAAGAATTTTAAATATTTTCCAACGGACTTTTTTGTCAAAATTTTTTATAAAATTAGCATCTGCCAATTTTATCACCCTGCTTTTATCGTCATAAACCCAGCGGTTTCTATCGGCCCTGTTACATTTCTGACATTGAGGAATAATATTACCAGCAGCAAGCGGCTGGTTAGGATCTTTATGCGCCTTTTGTAATTTTGTTTTCGTCGCCGGCCAATGAAAATGCGGCTCTCCTTCTCTTGACCCACACGTGGCGCATCTAAATCCGTATTGTTCTCTAATCTTATCCCAACTATCGGTTTTAGCTATCCTATGTCCTTTTTTAAAAGCAGGATACGGCTGTTCAAGGGTATAAAGCTGGTAGTTGCCTCTTTTTACTTTGATGACAACATTATCTCTGCCACCGGCCACTATCCACCAGCCATCTTGAGCGCCTAAATGTCTGGCTTGTTGGACATCATTTGTCTCCGGATAAAATCCTCTGACAAACTGGGTTAATTCTGTTTTGGTAACTTCTTTAGTTTTTGGATAACCCAATGTCAAATAAACCAAAACCAAAGCATTTTTGGTTAATTTTTTATTCTGGTCATAAAATTTTGGCAATTTGACACCAAATTTCTTTAAATATTTTTTGTAATATTCACAAATTAACAAATATTGTTGCTTTATTTCTTTTATTGATAGTTTTGTGCAAGACATAAATTTTTTAGTTTAAAACTTGTTATTTTTTAAAGCGCTTAAATTTAAAATTACTTTACCGTCAAAATATGTTTCCGGATAAATGGGAATTATTTTGTAAGCTGGGTTTTCCGGTTTTAAATAGGTCTTGCCGCCATCAACCACAAATCTTTTGACAGTCGTACCCTCATCGCTTCTCGCCACCACGATATCGCCATTTTTAAATTCTCTTATTTTTTGAATTAATAAAACATCCCCATCGTCTATGTTGGCGTTAATCATGGAGTCGCCGTGCACCTGTAAAAGAAAAACCTCATCAGAAGTTAAGACCCTTTCATTTAGCATGGCGTTACTGGGAATTTCTTGAAATTTTCTGAAATCACCAAAACTTTCTGTGAACGGTCCGGCCGAAGTGTCACCAACCAAAGGCAATAATTGTTTTTTACCCAGAACCTTAAAACCCATAGGCAAAATTTGAATACTACGAGCTTGTCCTTCTTTTCTTTTAATAAAACCTTTTTTCTCTAAAATCCTTAAGAAATTTAAAACGGCTTGATTAGAAGAAACACCTAACTCTTTCTTTAAATCAACCAACGAAGGAGGGAATCCTTCAAATTTTATTGTATTATAAATTAATTCTAAAACAATTTTTTGTTTTTGTGTAAGTTTTTGTTCCATAGATTAATTATAATATGACTATTTGGTCATGTCAACAAACTAAAAAATGGCTGGAATTAGCCATTTTAAAAAAGTTATCCACAAAAATATAAAGAGCAAAATTATTACTTTTTAATAATGAAAGCGATATGCTTATTGACCAATAAATGCCAGCAAGCAGACTGATAAAATGGAAAAACAAATTAAGAAGTTATAAGCCAATAACCGAGAGCCAAGACCATAAAAAGCAAAACTAAGATTAGCCAAAACCAAACATTGCAAAGAAGACAAACCGGTAAAACAACTGGCACCTGATCTGACGCGCCCTGAACTTGCTCTGCTATTTTATCGCTTGTTTCTCCGGCAACAATGCCAGTGGCGCCAGGCGCCGCGCTTGCTTCGCCAGCTAAATCACCAGACGATATTATTTCTTCTTCTGACCCAGCAGTACCGCCAGTTTGCTCGCCAAACACTGTTCCGCCTTGACTTGGCTGACTAACATTTTGACCTTTGCCAGTTTGATTTTGTTCAGTTGCTAGATTGCCGCTTGTGGTAAAACTTAATTCTTTGCCCACTGTGTCTGGCGAAGCGTGGGAAATTACGCGATAATAATAAGTGGTGCCAGGCAGCAAACTATTTAAAGTCACGCTATGAAAAGTAACGCCATTGGGATTAGCCGGCGTGTTAATTTCTGGACTTGAATGAGCATAACCATAATCCGGGATACTGCTTAAATTAAAAATATGTTCTTCGCTGGCGACAGAATAAATAACTCTGCTGGTGGAATAATAATTAGTTAACCAAGTAATTATTACTTCATTGTTTGAAGCAATTGAACTGGCTTCAGTGTAAATTGTCAGACCGGCCGGCAAAGCGCCAGTACCACCTGTGCCGCCTCCGCCGCCACCTGTGCCGCTAATCACAGTTGCCCTGCCTTCCTCGCCTTTAAAGCCGATTAAAATATCAAAATTGTCTAATTTTTTGCCTTGATAATCGTCATTTGCTGCTGGTTGAAATGTCACAATATATTCATAGGTGGTAGTCACGCCATTGCTCAAGCTTGATAAATTTACTTCGCCAGCGTTAAAAAAATTAGTCAGTGTTTTTTCTCCGTTGCCATAAACCGTATTGTCATTTTCTTTAATTTTAAAACCTAAACCATCGCCGAATTTCTGCGGATCAGTAACATTAATGGCTTCGGTAATAATTGTTTTAGTTGCGCCGCTGTTATTTTTAACTTCAACCAAACCAGAAACTGATTGGCCAGGCGCAAAATTCACCGCGCCAAATAAAGGCTTGGGGTTAAAAATAACAATCAAATCATCTGGGCTAACAGCTTGCGCTGTTTTAATTGAAAACATCGGGCTCATCAGCCCTAAAATTGTTAAGCAAAAAATAATGGATAAATATGTATTTTTTTTCATATTTTATTCAACGATGGTTGATTCGCTAACTGGCGCCGGTGATTCAACGGCAGTCGCCGATTCTTGGACCGGCGACGCTATTATTTCTTCTGGTTCTGCTGCTGGCGGATTTTCTGCTTCCACTTCTTCCGCTGACGGCAAAATATTTTCCGGTTCAGAATTTTGAATTGTGTCGCCAACTGGTTCATAAACAATTGGTTCTATAATTTCTTCTGGTTCATCTGCCTGCTCTAAAATTTGTTCGGATGGATTATTATTTTCTTTAATCGCTTCCTCATTTTCAAATTCAGATTCGCCAGCGGCAGATTGGGCAGATACAGGAGTGATTATATCTTGTGTTTCCTCTATTTTATTTGGTCCGCCCGGAGTCGGAATCGGGTCAACCCAGTCGCCAGCGCCGTCTGGAATGCGCGCGTATGATTTATTTTCAGCAGTTGCGCCATAACTATAACTGTCTAATAAAACATCGCTGGAATCATAAAAATTAAGAGTATCGCCATCATTATTTAAACTAAAATTATGCGAGGTACACAAAGAACCGTCTCCTTTGCGATAAACCACTAAAAAGTCATGGGCATTGATAATTGTACCGCCGGTATTGGTGCGGCAGGATTCCACTTCAATTTTATGTTCAATATCCAAATCAGTCAGATAATAACCAACTAAATCAAGCGCTGAATCACCATTATTATACAATTCCACCCATTCTCCATTAGGTTTGGCCGCACTATCATCATCAATTGGATCAGGTAAAAATTCATTCAATGCCACGCCTGCTGAAGTCGCGCTCCAATCTCCGCTTGAGATTGAAAAAGATAAAATTTCCTCATCATTAAAGCCGGCATTTTCGTCATCAGACCCGGTTTGCCATGACTTTAATTTTAAATCAAAAAAGCAGGTTTTATTTTGTAAACTCGCATCAGCGCCAGCTGACAATGACGCAATAAAATCAAAATTGTCCGCGGCTAAAGTTGCTAAGGTTGAAGTGGCAACAAAAAAATTTGTCAAAGCAACATTGTAAATTTCCGTGCCATTTCTGTTTGCCTGCAAATTTAAAGCCGCACACAGCTCATTGTCTCCGCTAAAATTTTCAGCTGATATTTTATATTGAAAATCCAAAGTGCCATTATTTTGCGCGGACGCTGTAGCGGCGGCAATTTGGCTGGGCGTGGTGGTCGGTGAAAAATTGTTGGCTGACAAAAAGACTGCGTCCAAAGTGCCGGCTTGATAAAGATTGCCAGAAATTTCTTCGGTGTCGGAAAAACCGCCAACAGTTGCTTCGTTTTCATCAATTACATACGGTTCATTTGGTATGTCAGATAATTTTACATCCTGCGCCAAATAAGTTTGCTGTCCGCCGCTTTCCATCATCAAACTGTAAGTGTCATTGGGATTAGCGCCGGGTTTTGGCGTGACAGTAATTTTATAATTGCCATTTGGCAAAATTATTCTATCGCGCACCTGACCGTTGGCATCCACTTCATCTTCCAAATAAAGCGCGCCCGGAATCCCACCAATATTATTTTTATCAAAAACATTGCCGTCTTCATCAGTGACTGTAATTTCTACTGGCGAGAAAACGAATAAAAACACATAATCGCGCCAGGTATTCAGTTCAGTGGAAAGATGGCTGTTGATTACTTCCACATCATCATCCATAAAAATTTCATCCGGACTGACTGGGCTGATAATGCCCAAAGGATCGTGCGAATATTCCAAATCTATGCCTTGATTAATATAGGCGGCCCAGACAAGTTCTGAACAATACCAGCTTGGACTGTCTATATCTGATTGTTTTTGATACCAACTCCAGTCGTAGGGTTTTGCCACTGGATATACTTGTTGTAGAGCAAACTCAATAGCATTATTTTTAATTAAGCTCATCGCTTCCTCGCTCAAACCATTTTTGTTTTTTATACGCAAAATATAAGCATCTTTTCTGCTGGGATAGTCCCATAAAGAGATGGGGTTATCGTTTACTTTATTTTTTTCATAGGAACGGTCGGCGGCATTGCCCTGTGCTTCTATTACTCTGCCATCACCAACATATAAACCAGTATGACCTATGCCAGAAGTATAAGGGTCATATAAAATGTCGCCTGGCTGAATATCCCTGCGCCAATCCGGGGTTGAGTCATTTGGCGCTAATAGAGTATTTTTAATAACTGTTTCGCCGCAAATTTCATTAATATCTTCTATTGTCTTGGTAATATAATTTTCTTTGCTAAATTCCAAATCAAAATAATAATCGCGATCAAAATTAAAATTGCACGCGTTAGTATTTTCCAATAAATAATTACCATTATTGTCAGTTATATCGGTTTGCAGTTCAGTGTAACACCGATTGT
>Ga0210017_1000992_pt1 | contig 24690 bp, 29 predicted proteins | sample CryGeyCG2014_020_FD_183966 | JGI IMG/M metagenome (GOLD analysis project Ga0210017, IMG submission 183966) | Groundwater microbial communities from aquifer - Crystal Geyser CG08_land_8/20/14_0.20 (SPAdes) (version 2) | ecosystem: Environmental > Aquatic > Deep subsurface > Groundwater | place... | reverse complement strand
CGAATAAATTAAGGGCGAGGGGGCAGGCGAAAACCTGACCCCGAGCCACCAAAATGTAGATAAAAATTTGGTGCGAAAATGTATATAGTCGGGGGTCAGGAAACATCAGGATTTTGCTGATAATGGGTTCTAACCTTTTCTAAAACGTTCCACCATAACCGATTTGCTTCATTTTTTGCCGCGGCCGAGCTGCGAGCTCGAGCTTCGGCGGGCAGAAAATAAACAAAATGAAATTTTAACAAATTGTCGGTGTAAAGCGTTGCCTTTTTATAAAATTAAAAACTTCTAAAAACTATGACTAAATATTTTATCTACTGCCGCAAGTCAAGCGAGGACGAGGAAAGACAAATTTTATCCATTGAGGCCCAGCTCACGGAACTGCGAGAGTTTGCCAAACAAAACAATCTTCTTGTGATAAAAGAATTTTACGAGAGTAAAACCGCCAAAGAGCCGGGCCGAGAAGTTTTTAATTTTATGCTCTCCGAAATTGAAAAAGGCGTGGCTTCCGGAATTTTAGCGTGGAACCCCGACAGATTGGCGAGAAATAGTATAGACGGCGGCAAAGTGATTTATTTGGTAGATACTGGAAAAATCACCTCGCTAAAATTCCCCACATTTTGGTTTGAGCCCACGCCGCAGGGAAAATTTATGTTGAGCGTTGCTTTCGGACAAGCGAAGTATTACACCGACAATTTGCGAGAAAACATTTTGCGGGGAATACGACAAAAGATAAGACGAGGCGAACTTTCGGCAAAAGCCCCTTTGGGATATTTCAACGAACCTCGCTTGAGAACTATTGAACCCGACAAGAAAACCTTTAACAAAGTAAAGGAAGTTTTGCGGGCTTTTGCCACCGGCGAATATACCTTAACGAAAATTCGGAGCAAAATGTTTTCTCTTGGCTTGGTTGGTAAAGAAGGAAAACCCTTACATCTTTCAACAATTCAAGGGATTTTAGCCAATCCATTTTATTACGGAATGTTTAAATATCGCGGGGAATTACATCAAGGAAGTCATAAGTCAATGATTTCAAAAAAACTTTTTGACAAGATACAAGAGGCGTTGATAATAAACGGCAAGCCCCGCAAAAAGCGAGGGCCGAAAAACTTCCAATTTCTCAATTTCGCGGTTTGCGGTGAGTGCGGCTATACGATAACCGCAGAAAGAAAAATCAAAAAGAGCGGTAGGAAATATCACTACTACCACTGCACCTTCAAGAGCAAAAAGCAAAAATGCGCCCAAACTCGCTTTTTGCGGGAAGAAAAATTAGCCGAACAAGTAAAGGAATATACTCAAAAAGTTTCTTTGCCGGACGATTGGCGGGAAAAATATCTTGCCAAAGTGAACGAATGGGAAAAAAGAAACCACCAATCGTCAGACCTTTTCGCTCAAAATCTCAAAACCAATTTGGAGAAAGTAAAGACGAAAATAAATCGCCTGATGGATGCTTATCTTGAAGGCGATCTGGAACTGCCGGAATTTCAGTTGAAGAAAAATAGTTTAATGTCGGAAAAGAAAGATATTGAGGAAAAATTATCGGATTTTGAGCGAAAAGGAAATCATTGGCTCGAACTCACGAGAAACTGGATTTTAGAAGCCAACCAAGCCAAAAATCTTGCTTTGCAAGATAATTTTTCGGAGATGAAAAATTATCTCAAAAAAATCGGCTCGAACCGCCGAATTTTTGACCAGCAACTTTTTGTTGATTTCAAAAAGCCGTGGAATTATCTTGCCGAAATGCCTGCCGAAGCGAGGGGCGAAGCCCCGAGCGAGGCGACTAATTCAATATGGTGGACCTGAGCGGATTTGAACCGCTGACCTTCCGCGTGCAAGGCGGATGCTCTACCAATTGAGCTACAGGCCCTCAAAATTTTTGGTGCGGGATGAAAACCAAAAGCGGTGTTCTGCCACTAAACTACTGGCCCTTATTTGTTCTAAATCTTGATTAGCCCCGTTAGATGAGCGAAGCTCTATCTAATAGGGTTAGAATTTTGCAACCTCGTGATTTTACAGCTACAGTATATTCAAAATGAGCTGATAAAGATCCATCGGCCGTTTTAAAAGAGTAACCGTCCTTACCCCGTTTTATTCTCCAATCCCCGGCTGTCACCATTGGCTCAAGACAAAAAACCATCCCTTCTTTTATTTCCGAACCCTCTCCCATTCTCCCAAAATTTAAAATCTGGGGATCCTCGTGAAGCTCCCTACCAATGCCATGACCGCAAAGTTCTTTTACGACATTAAATCCCTGAGATTCAACATATTTTTGAATTGCAAAACTTATGTCGCCAAAATGTTTTCCCGGTTTTGCTTCTTTTGTTCCAAAATCCAAAGCTTTTTTAGTTGTCTCTATTAATCTCTTTGTTTCTTTACTTATTTTGCCGACTCCTAAAGTTATGGCCGCATCGGCATGGAAACCTTTAAAATAAACACCGAAGTCCAAAGATACAATATCACCATTTTTAATCTTTCTTTGGCTGGGCACGCCGTGAACAATTTCTTCATTTATTGAAGTACACAAGGCAGCCGGAAATCCCTGATGCCCCAAAAATGATGGTTTTGCTCCATATTTTAAAACAAGGTCGTAAGCGACCCTATCAAGTTCCCGGGTGGTAATTCCTTGCCTGACCATCCGCTTCAATTTTTGCATTATCGTTGAGAGAATTTTGCCTCCCTCGGCCATAATAGCAATCTCTTCGGGAGTTTTTATGGAAATCATTATCGAAAAATTCTAAACACTAAATCCTAAATTCTAAACAAATCTCAATGTCCCAAATTCCAAATCCCAAACATGTTCAAAACATTGAAAAATTGAGGGATTGAATCTGTTTAATTTGTTTAGAATTTAGATAGTGGAATAAAGTTAGCGCGTAATAATTTTCGCGTGGGTTTTACGTAGGCGGCTTCGCCGAACTCTCCGTTACCATAAATCTTTGCAGCCGCCTTGTTTCATGTCGGTTTCGCGTAAAAAGCCTGCCATTTCTTATTACGCATCAAGTTTAATTTATGATTTTATCTGCTTTAATATGTCTTTAAAAACTTTTTCAACCGACTGCTCTCCATTAACTTTTCCAACCCCAAATCCCTCTTTTTTAAAATACTGAATAAGGGGAAATGTTCTTTCTTTGTATTCTTTTAACCTTACTCTTATACTCTCGGGACTATCCAGTCCTTTTCTTTTTATCAATTTTGAGCCGTCTAAAGGACAGTGGGTAAGTCTAAGAAATTCTTTTCTAGTTGAGAGGATTGGGTGGCGCATTAGCTCACAAATTCTTCTCCTTTGATTTCTCCAAATAGTTTGTTCGGCGCTAAGAGTAATCTCAACAATTTTAATATTTTCCTTTCCATAAAGTCTTTTAAGCAGGGGCATTACCTCTCTGCCCTCGTCCAGGGTCCGGGGAGAGCCGGCAATAACTAAATTTTTCCCCTCCCCGTCTAATTCCTTAAATTTATTTTGAACCCACCAGCTCACTACCGCCGGCGTACAGAGAACTCCTGTCCTCCAAAACTCTCTTTCGTGAGATAGGAAATATTTTTTCCTGTCAAGGGTCACATAGTCATTTTTGCCGGCTGACATTACATTATGTTCAATTATCTTGCTTGTTTCAAAATAATATAAGTTCAGCTTATCAGCCAAAAGTCCAGCCTGGGTTCCCTTGCCAGAACCGGGAGGACCTATTAGGATAACAACAAGTTTTTTATTCATATTTCTATAAATAATGAATGCAACCCCGCACTTATTTTGCAACCCAATACAATGGCAGTCCGCTTCGCCCGGTAAGGGATGTCCCTATTCGGGACACGCAGACTGCAAGAACTATCTATTGTCTTCTTAAATCCCGAATAACTCTTGCCTCAAATGGCAAAATAAGTGCGGGGTTTAAGTATTTCTAACCAAATTTTCTTCGCCTTCAGCTTAAAAATTTGGAGAAATACTAAAACTTCTCATAATCTCTCATTGTTAACTGGGACTCAATTTGCCTCTTGGTTTCCAAAACCACGCTTACCACAATCAGCAAAGAAGTTCCTCCAATTACAAAGGCAAAAACCTGAATCCCGGTGAATCCCTGAACAATTGAGGGCATAACGGCAATTAAGCCCAAAAATATTCCGCCCACCAAAAGAACTCTATTTAGAATAAAACGGATGAAATCAGAAGTAGATTTTCCGGGCCTAATCCCCGGAATAAATCCTCCCATTTTCTGAAGATTATTGGCAACATTTTTTGGGTCAAAAGTAACGGCAGTATAAAAATAAGTAAAAAGAACAACTAAAATAAAATAAAATATTCCGTGAATCCAGGGATTTTCAAAAAAAGTGGCTACTGATTTTGCTATGCCGGCAACGGCCGGATTTCCCGAAGCAGACACAAAATTGGCAATCATTCCGGGAAAAAGCAAAATGGACAGGGCAAAAATTATGGGAATAACGCCGGCCGGGTTAATATTTATCGGCAAATAAGTGGAAACACCTCCGAACATTCGTCGGCCCCTAATTCTTTTGGCATAAGAAACGGGAATGTTTCGACGGCCTTCGTTCACAAGCACAACCCCAACAATAATTACCGCGGCGCAAACGGCAAAACTAATATAAGCTGGAATCATAGACGGGTCCCAGCTTACGAAAATCTGCCTTAACTGAACCGGGGTGCTGGAAACTATTCCGGCGAAGATAAGCAAAGATATTCCGTTGCCAATTCCCTTCTCTGATATTAACTCTCCCAGCCACATTAAAAAAACCGCTCCGGCCGTAATCGTAATAATACTGGTTATCATCTGCCCAAAAGTAAATTCTCCCAGAACCTGTTGACTTTTCAAAAGAGAAAGCATTCCGTAAGACTGAATTATGGCAAAGGGAACGGAAAAAATCCTTCCATACTGATTAAATTTCTGCCGACCGGCTTCTCCCTCTTCTTTATACATTGCCTCAAGTTTGGGAAAAATCATTGTTAAAAGCTGCATTACAATGACTGCCGTAATATAGGGCCCCAATCCCAACATAACAACTGACAAATTTTCCATTGCTCCGCCGGTAAAAATATTCATCAAACCGAACATTTGATTTCCCTGAAAAAACTCTCTCAGCTTTCCTGAATCAATTCCCGGTATCGGAATGTTTGCGGCTAATCGAAAAACAACAAATATTGCCAAAACAAAAAGAATCTTTGAACGCAAATCTCTAATTTTAAAAAGTAAAATAATCTTTTCCCACATATTTGATTTTTTATATTTGATTTTTTATTTTATACTGCCGCCGGCTTTCTCAATCTTTTCTTTGGCTTTTTCGGATATTTTACATCTTTCTACTAAAAGTTTTCTATTCAAGGAGCTATTTCCCAAAAGTTTAACCCCGGGCAATCTCCCTTTTATTTTACGAACAATTCCTTTTTTCAACAAGGTTTGGGGAGTAACTTTTTCTCCTTCCTCAAACTTCTTATTTAAAACCTCAATATTGACTTCGGTAATTTTTGCTCTTTGCTTTTTGCTCTTTGATTTGAATCTGTATCCTCTTAATTTTGGAATTCTTTTGATTAAATCTCTCGACTCCGGTCTGATTCTTGCTCCGGCTCGAGATTTTTGGCCTTTCATTCCCCGACCGGAATAAGTACCGCGCTTACCGCCACGGCCAACACGTTTCGGTTTTTTTAGCTTGTGAATCGGTTTTAATTCGTGTAATTGCATGGTATTAAAATTCTAAATTCTAATTTCTAAATCCTAAACAAATTCAAAATTCTAAATTCCAGATTCTAAACAGTTTTGAATTTTGAATTTTGGTCATTGGGATTTGTTTAGAATTTAGGATTTGGGATTTGGGATTTTCAAAGCTCGAAGAGCTTTGATGGTGGCTCTGGCATTGTTAAGCTTGTTTCCGCTGCGGGAAATAACCTTTGAGGATATGCTTTTTATGCCGGCCAAATCGCAGACGGCCCTAACCGCTCCTCCGGCAACAATTCCTCTGCTTCCGGAAAGAGGTTTAAGCAAAATCTTACTTGCGCCATACTTTGCCTCTACCAGATGAAAAATAGTGCCTTTTTCTGTTATTGGCACGGTAATTAAATTTTTCTTTGCAAGTCTTGTTGCTTTTTCTACCGCTAAACTGACATCCGCTCCCTTTGCCGCTCCCACCCCAACTTTCCCGGCTCTATTTCCCACCACCATTACCGCTCGAAAGCTAAAACGTCGGCCGCCGGCAACAACCCGAACCACCCGGGCTAAATCAACAAGCTTTGAATCAAACTCATCTTTAGTTTTTTGTAAGTTTTCTTTTGGCATTTCAGTAGAAGAATTTCGAATAAAAAATTTCTCCGAAATTTTCTGATTTGCCCAGCAGGACATTCTAAATGAAATCCTTTACCGGGCAATGACCTTGACAAATTTATTTAAATATGATAAAATATAGACAGGAAACGGGATTTAGCTCTTTGAAAGGGGGGTGAGATAATGCAGGCATTCTTTTTTATTGTAGGCGTTATTAGTGTTTTACTTGCCACTTGCTTTGGGATTTATTTCCGTGAGAACTTAAAAGAGGGTGGAAAAGTAGCATTGGGTCCTGGAATTCTAACAGGAGTTATATTCCTTATCGGTGTCTTTGAGATTGTTTACAGTTTTCTTCTTGGATAAATGAATTAGTTACGGCTTCAAGCTGGTGAATCTTATTGACGGGACTGATTACTTTGATTAAAATCAAAATTAAAAAATTATATAAAGGAGGTGAAAAGGATAAAAAAAGAATAAGTATGGGTCTGCTTGGCATAACTGTAATTAGCCTTATGGCTTGGTGGGGCTACTTTCTATGGGGAATAGTGGGGGCAATAGCATTTCCTGTTGGGTGGCTCGGGTTTATGGCTTTTATTTACTGGGCAACCAGAACCTTAAATTCAAAAGATTAACTGATTTTTTCAACCTTGTTTTTTCCAAATCCCTTGCCGTCAATCGGTTTGGGATTTTTTTTCAATATAACAATCTAACAAATAGAACAATTAGAACTTCAACCCAGCTTCTCTGGCTCCATCCGCCACTGCCTTCACTCTTCCATGATATTGATACCCTCCCCTATCAAATACCACTTTTTCAATCTTCTTTTCAAGCGCCTTTTGAGCAATTAATTTCCCCGCCTCATAAGCAACCGCTATTTTCCCGGTTCTATCAAGCTCTTGTTTTTCGTTTTTAACTTTTGAAGTTTGGGGTTCGGATTTTGTTTGAGATTTAGAATTTTGGATTTTGGATTTTTTAAAGCTGGACTCCTTGAGTTCGGCATCGCTTGCGCTCAAAATTGTCCTTCCCTTATTATCATCAATTAGTTGAATATAGATATGCTTGTTGGACCGAAAAACACAAAGCCGCGGCCTACGAACCGTGCCGAATATCTTAGCTTTAACTCGTTTGTGACGTCTCAATCTTACTTCTTGTTTTATTTCTCTTTTCATGCGGCTATAAAAATATAAAAGATAAAAAACACAAACGCAAAAACTTAAAAATTTTAAAGGCAATTTCGAGTTTTACTTATTTTTGTATTTTTTATTTGTTCCGCCATAGCGGAATCTCACTTCGGCGATGATATTTTTGATTTTTTATTTTTAATACTTCGACATCGCTCAGTATTAACCCTGAGCTTGTCGAACGGGTTAATTTTTGATTTTATAATGTGGTGGCTACCGCTTTTTTCCCGGCCTTCCTTCTAATAACTTCTCCCACATATTTTATACCCTTCCCCTTATAGGGTTCGGCTGGCTTAACTTTGCGAATTTTGGCGGCAATCTCTCCCACTTTTTGTTTGTCTGGGCCGGAAACCATAATAATATTTTTTTCCACCTTAAAATTAATATCCTCTGGCGCTTCTATTTTTACTGGATGGCTAAATCCCACTTTTAACTCTAAATTTTTACCATCAACCGAAGCCCGATACCCTATTCCCTCAAGCTCTAATTTTCTCTCATAGCCTTCTTTTACTCCTTTTATTGCGTTGAAAATCAAAGCCCGGGTTAACCCCCAAAAAGCCGAGGATTTTTTTTCTTTGGTTTTCCTCTCGGCCGGCAATACCAAAATTTTGTTATCTCTGTTTTCAATCTTAACCTCCGGACTCACTTCCAAAGAAAGTTCCCCCTTGGGACCCTTCACTGCAACTTTTTGGCCTTCAATTTTTATTTCGACGCCATCAGGAATTAAAATAGGTTTCTTTCCGACTCGACTCATAATATATTACCCGAATATTTATGCGAATATTTGCGAATCTTTTGCGAAAATCTTTCGCATATTATTGGCATATATTCGCAAATTTATTTGTGTAATTACCAGATTTCAGCGATTACTTCGCCGCCAAGTTTCTGCTTTCTTGCCTCCTTATCGGTCATCAGGCCCTTTGGGGTAGAAATAATCGCCATTCCAAATCCTTGCCGAACAGACCTTAAGTCCTTCCAACCTTTATAAATCCTTCTTCCCGGCTTGCTTATTCTTTTAAAATTAGAAATTTTGGGAATTTTTTCCTCGTACTTTAATGTAATTTTGAGCTTTTTTTGAGTTTTTTTCCCTTTTTTAAAAAAATCTTCTAACCACCCTTCTTTCCGTAGAATATGGGCAATTTCAAGTTTTATTTTTGAAAAAGGAAGCTCTACTGTCGTCTTTCCCACAGCTTGAACGTTCTTTATTTGATTAAACATATCGGTGATTGGATCCATACCTTAGATTTTAGATATTGGATATTGGATTTTAGATAATCACCATCTATCATCTAATATCTAATATCTAATATCTGTTTTACCAGGATGATTTCTTAATTCCCGGCAGCTCCCCCCGATTGGCTAATTCCCTAAAGCAAATTCGGCACAGCCCAAATTTTCTTAAATAGCCGCGTCTGCGACCACAGCGAAAGCAACGTCGAACAACTCGAGTGGTATATTTTGGTTTCTTTTTCGATTTTGCAATTTGAGCTTTAGTGGCCATAGGCGCTCCCCCGCCCTTCCTATAATTTCCAAATTTTCTAAATTTTTATTTGTATTTATTAATTAAGTTATTGACCTTTGTGGAAACTTTAGAAAGGGCGGGGTCGCTAAAATCAAATATCACATATTAAATATTTAAATATTAAAAATAGAATTAAGATTTAAAATTTTTTGATTTTTGATATGTGTTTTTGATTTTTGATTTTTTATTTTTTATATTTTAATGGGAAGCCCAGCAACCTTAATAGCTCCAATCCTTCCTCCTTTGTCCTGGCTGTAGTAACAACAGTTACTTCCAATCCAAAAATTTGTTTTACATTTTCGGCAGAAATCTCTGGGAAAACTATATGTTCTTTTATTCCAATGGTCAAATTTCCTTTTAAATCCACTGCCCCAGGCTCAATCCCGCGAAAATCCCGAGACCTTGGCAGGGCAATAACAATAAGCCTTGCTAAAAAATCATACATTCTTTCCCCCCTTAAAGTTACCTTAAGCCCGAGAGGCATTCCCTCCCTCACCTTAAAAGCGGAGATTGATTGCTTGGCCTGACAAATACTGGGCTTTTGACCGCTAATTAAAGCCAGGTCTTGAGAAAATCTTTCTATAAGCCCTTTTTGTTCTTGAGAAGTTTTTTGGGTCATTGCTCTTCCGATTCCCGTATTTATTATTACTTTCTCAATTTTTGGAACAGCCATACTGCTCTTATAGCCAAACTTTTGCATCATCGCAGGGATAACCTCTTTTCTGTATTTTTCTTGTAAACTTAACAAAGTAAATTGCGAATAAAATGCGAATCTATTCGCGAATATTCGCGAATCAAATTCGAGATTAATATTCGCAAGGTTATGTTTCTTCTCCGCATTCCTTGCATACTCTTAACTTTTTTTCACCAACAAATTTATAACCGACTCTGACTGGTTTTCCGCATTTCGGACAAACTAATTTCACATTAGAAACATCCATTGGAGCCGGTATTTCAACTTTTTGTCCCTTTTCTCCGGATTTTCTTGGTCTTCTGTGTTTTTTTGTAATATTGGCTCCTTCGACGACAATTTTAAAATCTTTGGGCAGGGTTTTTAAAACCTTGCTTTTTTTACCGCGGTCTTTACCGGATATTATCAAAACTGTATCGCCTTTTTTTATTCTCATGATTTGGATTTTTGATATTAGATGTTGGATATTGGATATTATATATTGGATTTTTAATTTTAGTCATTACTGACTAATATCTGTTATCTAATATCCGCCTTACACCAGCTCGGAAGCCATAGTAGCAATCTTTTCAAATCCTCTCTCCCTGACCTCTCTAGCTATCGGGCCAAAAATTCTTCCGCCTTTTGGCTCCTTTGTTTTTCCTTCAAGAATCACTGCCGCATTTTCATCAAAACGAATATAACTGCCATCAGCCCTTCTGAAAGCCTTTCTTTGCCTCGCAATCACAGCTCTAACTACATCTTTTTTTTTGACTGACCTTCTTGGCTCAGCTTCCCTTACCGAGGCAACAATCACATCGCCAAGCTGAGCATAGCGTCTTTTTGAACCCCCAAGCACATGAAAACACCGAATTGTTTTGGCGCCTGCATTGTCGGCTACTTTAAGTATTGTTCGCGGCTGTATCATAAGGTTTTGTTTATCGTTAAAAGTTTATCGTTTATCGCTGCCCGTATCGTTAAGGGTTTTAGGTTTATGCTAAAATATGACGAATAACAATTAACGATAAACGAAACGGGCTGCCTTAAACCATAAACGATAAACCTTAAACTTTTTTTATCACTCTCCATCTCTTATCTTTGCTTATCGGACGAGATTCTTCAATAACAACTTTATCCCCCATATGGTATTCTCCTTTTTCGTCGTGGGCTTTATACTTTTTGTGAACCTTAAATCTTTTTTTATATTTTGGATGTATTTTGATTCTTTCAACTTTCACAACAACTGTTTTTTGCATTTTGTCGGATACCACTGCGCCTTGTAATCGTTTTTTCGACATCTTTTTGCAAATCGCTTATCGCCAATCGCTTATCGCAACAATTTGCGATTTGCTATTTGCCATTTGCGATTTGCGATTCGCTACTTATTGAGCAGGGTTAAAATTTTAGCGATATCTTTTTTTATTTTACGAATTTCTCTTATGTTCTTTACCTTGCCGGAAGCCAAATCAAAACGAAGCTGACGCATTCTTTCATGGTTATCTTGCAAAAGCTTCTGAAGCTCCGAATTGGTTTTTGTGCGTAATTCTTTAGTCTTCATTGTTAAACTGTTAAATTGCTGAACTGTTAAACTGATTTCAAGATGATTTTTAATACAACAATATAACAATTTAACAATTTAGCAATATAGCAATTAGCGAGATATAAACCTGGTTTTTATTGGCAGCTTATCAGACGCTCTTCTGAATGCCTCTTTTGCCATCTCCATAGAAATTCCATCTACTTCAAAAATAATTCTTCCAGGTTTAACCGGAAAAACATAGTGGTCAACACTTCCCTTTCCGCCGCCCATAGGAACTTCTACCCCCTTTGTTGTAACTGGCTTATCGGGAAAAATTCTTATCCAAAGTTTTCCGCCTTTTTTAAAAAATTTTATAATAGCGCGCCTGGCGGCTTCAATCTGCCGAGAGCTGAGCCAGCTATAATCCTCTGCCTTCAAACCAAAACTGCCAAAAGAAAGTTTGGTCGCCCTTGATTCAATACCCTTTTGTCTCCGGCGACCTTTAAATTGTTTACGGTGTTTGACTTTTTTCGGCAACAACATATTAATGTTGTAATTGTTGTAATTGTCATAATTGTTGTATTGCCTTGCTTTTTATAAAAATTGCAATTACAACATTAAAACATTTAGAACAATTATAACTTATCCGATGTGCTCTCCCCTATATATCCAAACTTTAATTCCTATTACTCCATAGGAACAGTAAGCCCTCTTTTCGCTATAATCAATATCGGCTTTTAATGTTTGCAAAGGCAGTTCACCTTTTTTCAGAAATGCACTTCTGGCTATTTCGGCGCCGCCTAATCTCCCCGAAATTTTTATCTTTGCTCCTTTGGCTTCCTTATTTTCCATAATTTTCCCCATAGCTTCTTTTATTACCCTTCGGAAGGGAATTCTCTTTTCTATTTTTTCGGCAACTTCTTGAGCAACCAAAGAAGCATAAAGAGAAGGTTTTTTTATTTCCCTTATTTCTATTCTTATTTCCTTTTTCTCTTTATTTTTATCGGTTAACCTTAAAACTTTATTGTAAATCTTTTTTTTAAGCTCCTCGATGCCAGCTCCGCCTCTCCTTATAATAAGACCTGGCCGACTGGTATTAATAATAACATTGATAAGGTTTGGCGAACGTTCAAGCTCAATTGACTCAATGGCTAACTTCTTTAAATTTCTTAAAAGATATTCGCGTAAAATCGTATCTTCCTTAAGATAATCTTTATACTTTTTAAAACTAAACCAGCGCGACTCCCAATTCGTCGTTTCTCCTATTCTTAAAATTTTCGGATGAACCTTATGGGTCAATTGACTCGCGAATTTATGCTAATTATGGTGCGAATTTTTGCGAATATTAATTGTCGGCTATTTATAACTGACATTCGCGCATATTGGCACTTATATTCGCGCATATTAGCGAATTAAAACGCTTTTCTTTTAAAAACTCTTTTTACTATACTTTCTTTCTTTGGTTTTAAAATTTCTTTCTCCGGTCTAAAACTGAGTCTTTTCCTTAATTTTTCTACTTTCTCTATTTTTTCTGTTCCTTCTGCTTTTTCTGTTTTTTTAACTTTTCTTTTCCCCTTCTTACTCACTGCGGTTTTGGCAAAAGAGGGTCTTTCTTCTAAAACAATTTCTATGTGCGAGGTTCTTTTTTTAATTGGCACAGCCATCCCTCTGGATCTCGACCTCCAACGTTTAAGAATGGGTCCGGTATTGACAGTTATTTTAGAAATATATAAATTTTCTTTCTCAATTCCAAAACTATGTTTAGCATTGGCAATTGCCGAATTTAAAAGTTTAAGCATGGGCAAAGCGGCCCTTTTTGGCAAAAATTTAAGCTGATTTTCTGCCGCTGTCGCTTCAAGCCCTCTGATAAGATCGGCTGCTAGGCGAACTTTCCGGGGAGACATTCTAAGATAATTTAGTTTTGCTTTAACCTGCATATTATTACCCGAATTTTTATGCGAATATTTGCGAATCTTTTGCGAAAATCTTTTTCGCATATTATTGGCATATATTCGCAAATTTATTTGTGTATTTATTCTTTAGCGGCCTTCAGTTTTTCCGCTTCTTTTTGGGCAGTTTTCTGTTCCAATTCCCTTTGAATCTTGCCGCCGTGTCTAACAAATTTTCGAGTTGGAGCAAACTCGCCAAGTTTATGACCAACCATATCTTCGGTTATAAAAACCGGTATATGTTCTCTGCCGTTGTGAACGCCGAAAGCAAAACCAACCATTTCCGGAGTTATTGTGCAGGCTCTTGCCCAAGTTTTAACAATCGCTTTGCCTCCTGGTTTAAGTTTGCTGATTTTTTTTAATAACTTTTGGTCAATATATGGACCCTTTTTAAGACTTCTGCTCATTGCAATAACACACTAATTTTTATGCGAATATTTGCGAATCTTTTGCGAAAATCTTTCGCATATTATTGGCATATATTCGCAAATTTATTTGTGTATTTACTTCTTCCGTTTCTTTTTTCGCCTTCTTCTAACAATAAATCTATTTGAATATTTTTTCTTTTTTCTCGTCTTAACGCCAAGGGCCGGTTTGCCCCAGGGCGTTTTGGGGTGTTTTAATCCAATCGATGTCCGGCCTTCTCCGCCGCCATGAGGATGGTCGCAGGGATTCATTGCCGAACCTCTAACCTGGGGCCTTATACCGAGATGTCTTTTCCTGCCCGCCTTTCCTAAATTTACAAAAGCGTGTTCTGACCGAGACAAAGACCCGATGGAGGCAAAACATTCCTCGGAAACTTTTCTTATTTCTGTTGAGGGAAGCGAAAGATTGACATAGCCCCCTTCCCTGGCAAGAATTTTAGCGCAAACGCCGGCTGAGCGAACAATCTGCCCCCCCTTATTGGGATTAAGCTCAATATTGTAAACAGAAGTTCCAACAATAATATTTTTTAATTTCATTCGATTTCCTGGTTTAAATTCCCCCTTTTCTTTGCATACTATTTCATCTCCTGTTTTTAAACCCTGGGGCGCTAAAATATACCTTTTTTCTCCATCGGGATATTGAACCAGGGCAATAAAGGAAGTTCGACAGGGGTCATATTCTAAAGATAAAACCTTGGCCGAAATATTCAATTTGTCCTGACCGGAAGCAAAATCAATAATTCTATATTTCTTTTTTGCTCCCCCGCCTCTATGCCTGACCGTAATTCTTCCTTTGCTTCTTCCGCTTTTTTTCTTCAATGGTAAAATTAAGCTCTTTTCCGGCTCTTTTTTTGTTAGGACGCTGAAATCGCTACCGGTCATTTTTCGCCGTCCCGGCGTTGTCGGCTTGTAAAATTTCATACCTTTAAAAATTTAAAAACTAAAATTCAAAAATTAAGATTTTTTATGTTTTTAATTTTTAATTTGTTATAATAAACCTGATGCGTAATAAATAATTGCAGCGTTTCAACGCGAAACCGACCCCGATAGTACAAATCCTGACGGATTTGACTACGGGGCGAGAATAATCGCAGAACGAACTTTTATGGGTTTGCTTGCCCCGTAGTAGAACTGCGGTTCACTACGGGACTACGCCCAAGAACTTCTTAAGAACAACTATCTCGAATTTTCCCACCCAAAGTTTAATTTACAAGCAGTTCTTACTATCGGGGCTTGCCCCGTACTCAAATTCCGAAGGAATTTGTAGTACCGGGGCGCGAAACAAGGCGGCTGCAAAACTTTATAGTAACAGGAAAGCTGACGAAGCCGCCTACGTAAAACCCACGCGAAAATTATTACGCACTATCTTTAATTAATAAGTAGCATACTTTTTAGAAAAAATAAACCCCAATCAATCTTATCAACCTCGCTCAAAAAAAATACTAAAAAGAAGGGGGCGATTGGTTTCGCCCCTTGTTTTTTATTATAAATCGGGCACTCCTTCTCCAAGTCTTTTGATTTTGTCTAATTTCCCTTCATAATCTTTCTGTCTGTTTTCCATTACTTTGGTAAATTCTTCTCCGGCTCTATAAATATTCTTTATCCTCTCCAGCTCACCCATTTTTGAAAGAATTACTGTTGCCTCTATTGCCCGTCTTTCATAGGGATATGTCCCTCCCCTGATTAGAGCTTCGGGCATCAATTCTTTCAAATAACGTTCCGAGTCTTTAATTGTATCTAAGTTCATTTCTTTTTCGGGCGCGCTAAAAAGATAGAGAACGTTTTGGGCTTCAGCATATTCCTTTTGACCACTCTTGATGGAAATTAATTTTAAGGCTTTGTCCAAAGCTCCTATTCCTTTGCGGGTCTCGGCGCTCTTTTTTAAGAAATCTTTTTTATCTTTAGCCAGAGCCTTAAACAGAGACACATCATAACCGCCCCAGCCAATAATTGTCCAGCCCTCTATGGTGGCGGTAATATCTCCGGCATCTACCACTCTGCTACCAACCCGCTCGGGTTTTCTTTCCTCGCCGGCGCACAATAAATCGCGGAAACTATTAACAATCTGTTGGTTAACCAAAAAGTAATTTGCCGAAATCCGTCCAAATAAAGAAGCGTATCTTTCATTATCAACTAAAATTACGGCATCTGCCCTGTCGTAAGTTGCCTTGAGACAGGAAGCGGTATTAAGTCTGGTTCTTTCTTCGTTATTCTCTTCATACTCATAGGGAAGAACAACTAAAGCGTAAACATATTTTTGTGGATACTCTTTTTTTATTCGCTCCACTATGAAAGGTATTGACCCGGAACCAGTGCCGCCTCCACCGCTGCCGGCAATTAAAAAGGCGTCAACCTCAAATAAGTTGGGATTGGCTCCAATAGCATCAATTATTTTCTGGCTTTCATCTTTTGCATATTTGGCAGCTCTTTCGTTGAGCTTCCCCACTCCATGACCCGATGTCTCTCTCCCGCCTATCAAAATTCTGTGCTGATAATCACGGGGGAGATGCTTCATTCCGCTTAAATCTCCTTCGTCGGTATTAACCGCAAAAGCGTCAACAACAACGCTTATTTTCCTGTTATGTCTTACTATTTTATCCATCTTGCAAAATTCATCGGCAATGTTATTTCCGCACTGACCTGTGCCTATTACTATTACTTTCATTATCTGCCTCCCCTCATCTCGTATTTTGAGATTTTTAAACCAGTCTCAATTTTAATTTTACCGGAACGGCTAATCTGATTTTTAATCTCTTAGCAAAAATTTCGCTTACTTTGTTTTTATCTAACTGTCCTTTTGCCGGCACTATCTCAACTTCTAAATTCACTTCGGCTTTAATCACTCTAACACGTTTAATTTCTCCCGTTGAAAAAACCTCATCAACAATCTCTTGAATTTCCTCCTCCAGCAGTTGAATCAAGTCTTTTTCCCCTGCTCTCTTTTTCTTTGCTTCCGACATCTCTTTTTACCCCCGTTCTTAATTTCAAGGTGCCATTTAAATGTTAAAGGACTATTTAAAAATTGTCAATATCCATACCCTACCTTGGCATCAGCTCAAGCTTTTCTCCTTTATAAAGCGTTACTATGGCTTTTTTATAACCGCTCTTATGACCTCCTCTTGTTCTGCCAGCCGCTCTTTTGGTTTTCCGATGAATATTGATAATATTTACATCCTTGACCATCACCCCGTAAAGGTCCCGCACCGCTTTTTTAACTTCAATTTTATTAGCTCCCTGATAAACTTTAAAAATATATTTATTTTTTTCTCCGGCGCCGGTGGCTTTTTCGGTAATGTGGGGTTCTTTTAAAATCCAATGGGGGGCCTCGGAAAAAGCTTTTTTCGTAACTTTTTTAATTTTTTGAGGCAGTTTAATTTCTTCCATGGAAGTCTCCTCCTTTTTTGGCTTTTCCTTTTCTTTTAATAACTTTAAGAAATTTTGGAAAATTTTCCGAATAAAATCCCTGAAATTTACTCTAAAAATTAGCAAAATTTTATTACACATCAACTTTAATCCCATAACAATTTAACAATATGGCAATTTACTTCTTCAAATATATGTTTTGAAGAAGTTTGATTGCTTCTTTTGTAATTAGCAAATATTTGTAATTTAACAAATCCAGGGCGTTTAAATCACAAACCCGCATAATTTTTGTCTTTGGAATGTTTTCGGCTGCTTTTTGAATATTTTCATCTTCTCTGGACAGAGCAATTAAAATGCTGCTCCTCTTTGCTCCCAAAATCGTATTCAGTATTTTGGCAAATTCTTTTGTTTTGACTTTTTCCATTTTTAGCTCGTCCATAATAATCAACTCATTATCTTTTGCCTTTGAAGACAAAACCATAAAAAGAGCCCTTCTTTTCATCTTTTTTGGAATAATTTTTTTGTAATTTCTCTCCTTGGTCGGCCCAAAGGTCACTCCTCCGCCCCTCCATAAGGGAGAGCGAATGGAGCCGTGTCTTGCCCGACCCGTTCCCTTTTGTCTCCAGGGCTTTTTCCCGCCGCCCCGAACTTCGCCTCTATCTTTGGCATGAGCAATTACTCTTCTGCGATTTGCCATCTGGGAAACCACGACTTGATGAACCAAATCTGGATTTAATTTCAGATTAAAAATTTCCGAGGGCAACCTCGTCTGTTCAACTTCCTTTCCATTTTGATTATAGGTCTTGACAAACATAATTTAATTTGCTAAACTTACATAAAGTAAAAGTTGTTTAAAAAGGGAGTCAACAGCGATGAAAAAAACTTGCAGGAGGGCTATTGGTTGCAGGAGTTGGCGCATTTTTAATCGGGACCGTTTATATAATACTCTTGAGCTGGCCTTGGTGGGTGACAGTTATTCTTATTGCTGCTTGGATGCGAGGTGTAAGCTGGGCAATTGGCAATTCATAAATAAAATCTTGTTCTTTCTAAATCCCTTGTCATAAATTTGGCTCGGGATTTTTTGTTACACAAATATTTAATTGTAAAATTGAAAATTGATTGAAAATTGAAATTTTTTTAGCCACGGATTTCTAATAACGTCCCTCTGTGCCCCGGAACAGCTCCCTTTACCGCAAGCAGGTTATTTTGGGGGTCAACTTTTATTATTTTTAAATTTTTAACCGTCACCCTTTCATTCCCCATTCTTCCGGCCATCTTCTTTCCCTTGACCACTCTCTCCGGCCAAGAAGAACCTATGGAACCGGGTTGTCGCTGATCGTGCTTAACGCCGTGAGAAGCATTTCGGCCGTGAAATCCCCATCTTTTGACCACTCCCTGAAATCCTTTGCCCTTTGATGTGCCTGAAATCTTCACTTTATCGCCCCCTTGAAAAACAGAAACATCAATCTTATCTCCCACCTTCATTGAGGATTGGTCATTGGTCATTGAAAATTCTTTCAGGTATCGGTATTCTTTGCCCTTCATTGTTTTTTTAATTTTTTTCTTTTTTTCTATTTTTTGAAAACCTATTTGAACTGCTTCATAGCCGTCTTTGTCCCTGGTTTTAAGTTGCACAACTTCGCAGGGTCCGGCTTCAATCAAAGTTATCGGAACAACATTCCCTTTTTCATCAAAAACCTGACTCATTCCTATTTTTTTTCCGAGAATAAACTTCATAGGCCCCTACGAATTACAAATCTTAATACCAATATACAAATAACAAATATTTATTTCTAATAAAATACCGAGCCCTCCAAGCCCGGCATTTTAAAATTAAGGCTGGTAAATAATTAATATTAAACTTTTAAAAAAATTTCTTCATTTGCAAAATTTGTATATTTGTAAACAAATTTGTAATTTGTAGTGTTTACATTATCTTAATTTCAATATCCACCCCGGTGGGCAAGTTAAGATTGGTCAAGGCATCGGTAATTTTTGAACTGGGGTTTAAAATATCAACAAAACGTTTGTGAACGCGCATTTCAAATTGCTCCCGGCTATCTTTATGAACAAAGGAGGAACGATTCACCGTATATTTATTAATTTCAGTTGGCAAGGGAACCGGACCAATAATTTCTGCTCCCAAACGGGTTACCGCCTCAACAATCTGCCGAATACTCAAATCCATAATCTTATGATCATAAGCTTTAACTTTAATCCTTATCTTTGATTTAACCCCTTCAACTGTTTCCTTTTCTTTTTTTGTCGGCATATTAAAAGAACACTATACTTTAAAATTCTAAATTCGAATTTCTAAATTCTAAACAAACTACAAATCCTAATTTTTCAATATTTCAAACATATTTGGAATTTAGAATTTGGAACATTGAAATTTGTTTAGGATTTCGGATTTAGGATTTCAAATTTCCAAAATTCTATTTTATAATTTTGGTAACTACTCCCGCTCCGACAGTTTTACCGCCTTCTCTGATTGCAAATCTTTGCTGTTCTTCTAAGGCAACCGGGGCAATCAATTTGATTCCAAGATTTACCGTATCCCCGGGCATTACCATTTCCGTTCCCTCGGATAGATTTACATCTCCGGTAACATCGGTAGTTCGAATATAAAATTGGGGCTTGTAGCCGGAAAAAAATGGGGTATGTCTGCCGCCTTCCTCTTTTGTTAAGATATAAACTTCGCCTTCAAACTCGGTATGGGGAGTAATTGAACCCGGCTTTGCTAAAATCTGACCCCGTTCAATATCTTCCTTTTTGATGCCTCGCAGTAAAATACCGACATTGTCACCCGCTCTTCCTTCATCAAGCGATTTATTGAACATCTCGACTGAAACAACGACTGTTTTTACCGTGTCTCTCAAACCAATTATTTCTACATCATCGTTTGGATGAATTATTCCTCTTTCAATTCTGCCGGTAGGAACGGTTCCCCGACCCTCAATTGAAAAGACATCTTCAATCGCCATCAAAAATGGTTTATCAATTTCTCTTGCAGGCTCGGGAATAAATTCATCTAAAGCTTTAGCCAATTCCAGAATTGGCTTTGCGGCTTCATCATCAGCCGAGGAAGCATCAAGGGCTTTCAGGGCCGAACCGCGAATAATCGGAGTTTTGTCGCCGGGAAATTCATATTTTTTCAAAAGTTCCCTTACTTCCTGCTCAACCAAATCAATAAGTTCGGGGTCGTCAACCTGGTCGGTTTTATTCAAAAAAACAACAAGAGTAGGAACGCCGACCTGACGAGCAAGTAAAATATGTTCTCTGGTTTGAGGCATTGGCCCATCAGGCGCCGAAACCACCAAAATCGCTCCGTCCATTTGAGCGGCTCCAGTAATCATATTTTTAATATAGTCAGCATGACCCGGGCAATCAATGTGGGCATAGTGTCTTTTTTCGGTTTCATATTCAACATGACAGGTGTTAATAGTAAGGCCCCGGGCTTTTTCTTCAGGAGCAGAATCAATTTGCTCAACTGTTTTTTCTGAAGCGCTAAAACCTTTTAATTTTAAAACTCTTAACATTGCGGCTGTTAAAGTGGTCTTTCCATGGTCAACATGACCTATGGTGCCGATATTAACATGCGGCTTTGTTCTTTTAAATTTTTCCGCCATATTACTTTACTCGCTAATTTGTGCGAATTTAGGTGCAAATTTGTACGAATAAATTGGCACATATTAACACCTTAATTAGCACATATTCGCGATTTAATTAATTGCTAATTCTAATAATATTAGAAACAAAGGAAACCGTCAAGAGCTTTTTTTATTATCTTCGTTTCCCCTCAATTATTTCTTGTGCGATATTTTGAGGTACTTCCTCATAGTGACTAAATTCCATAGTAAATGTTGCTCGGCCTTCTGTCAATGACCTTAAACTGGTGGCATAGCCAAACATTTCAGCTAATGGAACCTCGGCATCAATTATCTTTGTCCGCAACCTCTCGCTTGTTCCCATTATCTTTGCTCTCTTTGAGTTGAGATTGCCAATTACTTCTCCTAAAAATCCTTCCGGAGTAATTGCCTGCAGTTTCATAATTGGCTCAAGCAAAACCGGTTTTGCTCTTTTTGATGCCTTCTGAAAAGCAATGGAGGCGGCAATTTTAAAAGCTATTTCCGAAGAATCAACTTCATGAAAAGAACCGTCATACAAAGTAACCTCCATATCAACCATTGGATATCCGGCAACCACTCCTTTATCCATCGCTTCTTTTACTCCTTTTCCGACTGCCGGAATAAATTCCTGAGGAATAATCCCTCCTTTAATTTCATTGATAAATTCAAATCCCTCACCCCTGTTTTTAGATTCCACCCTTAACCAAACATGGCCATATTGACCTCGGCCGCCGGACTGCCGAATATATTTCCCCTCAGCCTCGGCCGTTCCTTTAATTGTTTCTTTGTAAGCTACCTGGGGCCGACCAACATTTGCTCCTACTTTAAATTCTCTCAACATTCTATCAACTAAAATCTCAAGATGCAATTCTCCCATTCCGGAAATAATTGTCTCGCCGGTCTCAATATCTCCTTTCACCCGGAAAGTCGGATCCTCTTCAGCCAATTTTCTCAAAGCGTTTCCCATCTTTTCCTGGTCAGCCTTGGTCCTAGGTTCAATCTTAATTGAAATCACTGGTTCCGGGAAGGTAATTTTTTCCAAAACAATGGGGTTTTGCTCATCACACAAGGTATCGCCAGTAGTTGTTTTTTTGAGCCCGACAGTGGCGGCAATATCGCCGGCAAAAACTTCCTCAACCTCTTCCCTTTCAGCAGCGTGCATTCTTAAAATTCTGCCAATTCTCTCTTTTTCTCTGGATGTAGTATTTAAAACATAAGAACCCCTTTTCAAAGTTCCGGAATAAACTCTGAAATAAGTTAATTGCCCCACATAAGGATCGGTTGCCACCTTAAAAGCCAAGGCGGTAAATGGTTCGGAATCCGATGAATGCCTTTCAGTTTCTTCATTTGTTTTTGGATGAAATCCTTTAATTGCCGGCAAATCTGCGGGCGAGGGTAAATATTCTATTACCGCGTCAAGTAAAGGCTGAATGCCTTTGTTTTTTAAAGCAGAACCACAAAGAACAGGAACCAAAGCTATACTAATAGTTGCCTTTCTTACAATGCTTTTTAAGTCCTCAATCGGAATATCCTCTCCTTTAAAATATTTGTCCATTAACTGCTCGTCTTCAGCTACGATTTTTTCCATTATTTCTTTGCGCCATTTCTTCGCCTCTTCTTTTAGAGCCTCGGGAATTTCCTCTTCTTCAACATTTTCACCTAAATTTCCCTTAAATCTCAAGGCTTTCATTTTGAAAAGATCTATTACCCCATCAAAATTATCTTCAGCTCCTATAGGCACCTGCAATGGCAAAACATTTGGAGTTAATCTTTCTTTTATTGAATCAAGGCTTTTTTCAAAGGAAGCTCCCGTTCTGTCCATTTTATTAATAAAACAAATGCGGGGAACCTTAAATCTGTCAGCCTGATGCCAGACGGTCTCTGACTGGGGCTCGACTCCGGCCACTCCGTCAAAAACAATCACTGCTCCGTCCAAAACCCGCAAACTTCTTTGAACCTCTACCGTAAAATCAATATGGCCCGGGGTATCAATTATATTGATACGATGCTCGTTAGTTTTTTCTTTAGTTAGATATTCTCCAGGCGACCAAAAACAGGTGGTAGCGGCTGAGGTAATTGTAATTCCTCTTTCTCTTTCCTGGGCCATCCAATCCATAATAGCCTCGCCATCATGAACTTCTCCAATTTTATGAGAAACACCGGTATAAAAAAGCACCCGTTCGCTAACGGTTGTTTTTCCAGCGTCAATATGGGCAATAATGCCTATATCGCGAGTTTTTTCAATTGGATACTTCCTCATGTGTCTACAAATTGATACAAATATACAAATATTCGTATATTTGTACAAATTTGTATTTCGTAGCCTACCTGGCGAAATGAGCAAAGGCCTTGTTTGCTTCGGCCATCCTATGGGTGTCCTGTCTTTTCTTGATGGCTGTTCCCTCGTTTTTTGAAGCGGCAATTAATTCTTCAGCCAATTTTTCTTTCATCGGTTTTCCCTTTTTTGATTTGGCGGCTTTGATAATCCAGCGCATTGCTAAAGTAATTTTTCTATCCCCCCTAACCTCTCTTGGCACCTGATAAGTCGCTCCGCCAACTCTCCTTGGTTTTACCTCAAGGGCGGGCGAAACATTTTTTATGGCTTCATCAAAAACTTCCAGGGGTTCTTTTTTTGTTTTTTCTTTAAGGATCTCAAAGCTGCCATAAACAATTTTTCTGGCTATGGATTTTTTTCCTTTTCTCATCACCTGATTAATAAATTTAGCAACCAATACATTGTTGTATGAAGGATCGGGTGAGATTGTTCTTTTTTGTTCTTTTTTGCGAGCCATAAAAAATTAATTTTCAATTTACAATTTTTATCCGGTTTTCTTGCTTCCGTACTTGCTTCTTTGCTGTTTTCTGCCTTCCACTCCTCCGATATCCAGTACCCCCCTTACCACATGGTATCTGACTCCCGGCAAATCTCTAACTCTCCCTCCCCGAATTATCACTACCGAGTGCTCCTGAAGATTATGACCCTCGCCGGGAATATAGGCAGTAACTTCCATTCCATTGGTAAGACGAACCCTGGCTACTTTTCTCAAGGCTGAATTTGGCTTCTTGGGAGTCATGGTTGTTACCTTGAGACAAACTCCTCTTTTAAAGGGTGAGGGATATTTTCTGGGCCTGTTTTTTTGAATATTAAAACCGAATGTCAGAGCCGGCATCTTGGCTTTCTTTTTGGCTTTCTTTCGGGGTCGTTTAATTAATTGATTAATAGTCGGCATTTTAATAGAAGCCCGAGTTGCGCCAAGACGCTACGCCAGATTTACGCCCTTATAAGTAAGAATTTTATTCGGGCGTTTTAAGGCGTTATTTATGGCGTATTCTGGCTTCTACGGTTAAACAAAAAAAGTTTAATCCCCAGCAACCATAATTATCCTGGCTCCCATTAACTTTAAATTTTGGCGTTCAATTAAAAGATTAACAAATATAAAACAACATGTCAATAATAGTCTTGTACAATACAAAAGGAGCCCAAAATGAAACCCGTTTCTAACGCAAAGGGAGCCCCAAATTAGGGCTAAAGCCCGATGGGCCGCCCATTTAGAGGGCCCCCTTGGGCGATAGAGTGGTCGTGTGATAATTGAAGTATATGACAATTACAATAAAATCTACTTAAATTTACTTAAATCTACTTAAATCTACTTAAATTTTCTTTTTCAGCCAAAAATGAATATAAATTGGCAGCCGACTTCGTCTGGCCGAAGGCCAACTTCGTCGAGCCGAAGGCCAAGCGCCGAGCCCCGAAGGAGAACAAGTACCCTACGGGGCAGGCCGCAGCGAAACGCGAGGCAACAAAATCCTTGAAAAATCCTGACTGGCGGTGTGTCTCGGTCCAGAACCAAAGATTTGAGAACAAATTTGATTAATTTGTAGGCCCTGGAAACGAGGCATCTCGGTCGAGTCTACATTATCATTTTATCTCAAATTAGACAAATTGGACACTATAAAAAGGGTTTTGGCCGTGTCTCATTCTTTTGGACAATTCCCCATTTTATTCGGGAAACCTGCCCCGTAGTCGCTGAGTTTATTGAAGCGTACTACTGGGGTGAGCCAAATGAGACACGAAAAGGGGTGTCTCAAAATGGTACATCCCGAGGATCGATTTCCTCGCCGAGATCACTCAACTTCAGTAACTTCAACTTCCTCACCTTCTTCATTAATTTTCC
>Ga0210017_1000990_pt1 | contig 24712 bp, 15 predicted proteins | sample CryGeyCG2014_020_FD_183966 | JGI IMG/M metagenome (GOLD analysis project Ga0210017, IMG submission 183966) | Groundwater microbial communities from aquifer - Crystal Geyser CG08_land_8/20/14_0.20 (SPAdes) (version 2) | ecosystem: Environmental > Aquatic > Deep subsurface > Groundwater | place... | reverse complement strand
CATTTTACTTCAGTAAAATAATTTTCTTGCTGTCAATTTTATCATCAACAATAAGTCTCCCGATATAAATACCTGATTCCAGTTGTTTACCAGACTTGCTTCTTCCATCCCAATACACCTGATAACATCCTGGATTCTGGTTTTTACTCACCAGCGTTCTTACTTCTTCTCCCAGAATGTTAAATATCTTCAACTCAACCTGAGTATTTTGATCTATTTTATATCTTATTGTGGTTTGCGAATTAAAGGGATTAGGATAATTTTGATATAAAGAAATCGCGTGAGGTAGAGATATTTCGTCCTTAATTATTCCTGTCAATTTACTCAAATCGGCTCGATAAAGGGCAAGTGTTTTATTATCCTTATTTCCGATAGCAAAAGCGACTCTGTCTTCCTTAAGAATTATTAGTTTACCAAAATTGCAATCAAGACTATCTATCTGGGTCTCCCAATTCGCTCCGCCATCACAAGTCCTCAATATTCTTCCACCACTTGTCAATATCCAGCCGTATTTGTCATCCAGAAAGCCAATATCTTTATAGGATCCTTCTCCACATAACTGCTCTATATCCCAGTGAATTCCACCGTCAATCGTTGAATAAATAAATGCCGTGGAAAACGTGAAGTCGCTGCCGACAGCAAAACCTTTTAACGAATCAATAAAATCTACTCCGGATAATATTACAGTAAAAGAATCCTGGTATTGCCAGGTTCTGCCTCCATCAATTGTATTTGCCAAATATCCGGAATCGGTGGCATATTTATTACCACTGCTGACTATCCAGCCTAAGCTGTCATTGATAAAACAGACATCGATGGGTGGTTCATTATCAAATAGATCATCACTCTTCTCCCAGGTATAACCACCATTCGATGTAAACCAGCGCTGCTCATTAAATGCAATTCCATTTAGATTATCAAAAAAATGTATTTTTGAGATGCTCGAAGCAAGATGTTCATCGGCTATTTTTCTGTCAATCCAGGTCTCACCGCCATCTTCGGAAATCAAAACTCCGGCAACACTGTCATTATACATGGCGATGAAATAATCCGGTTTTCTCGTAAAAAGAGTGAAGATATCTGCATAACCATCAAATCTACTGATTTGACGTAATTTACATGTCCAATTATTTCCACCATCTTCAGTACGATATATTTTCTTTATTAGATGATATCCGCTTCCAACAGGTTTTTGTTCAGCCCAAGTTGTAAATAGCCATCCAATGTCTTTATTGTTAAATGTAATCCTGCCACTATACACATATCCTAAAGTATCATTATCTGGAAACTGTATATTTATCTCTTCCCAGGTTTGAGCGAGTAAAGTCTGATTAATTAATACGAAAAATAAAAAATATATTAATCTTGATTTGTAGTGAGAATTATGCATCGTCACCTCTAATTAAGAGCTTTATGGTAATCCGATTCACTTCAATTTCACGCACTTCTTCACCGCCGTGAAATCGCCGGCATTCAGGCGAATGAGATAAATTCCCGAACTCACGTTTTGCGCGTTCCAGACTGCCGAATAATGTCCGGCTGGTTTATGCTCATCAACCAGGGTCTGCACCAACCGCCCGCTCAAATCGAAAATCTGCAATTTAACCGCAACCGCCCGCGGCAGATCGTATTTGATTGTGGTAACCGGATTGAATGGATTGGGATAGTTCTGAGATAAATTGAAAGCAGTCGGTATTTTCTCTGGTCCGCCGTGAATAGCACTTGGTTCAGCATAAAGTTCCACGATCTCACCAGCCGATAAAGTGTAGTTATATATCCGGATATCGTCAAGAGTGCCTTTAAAATTGTACGTGCTGACATTAGGCAGAACCTGCCCGATCATCAGGTCGATCGTGGTCGTTTTGATGTCACCGGAAAAGGTCGCGTGGCTACTCAATTCACCATTGACATACAGATCGAAATTAGTACCGTCATACAGCCCGACAACATGGTACCATTGATCGGTGGTGATTACCGTTGGCGAATCGAGGTCTTTGATTCCGTTGTTGATACTGGCGTTAGTTTTAATTGTCCAGCGGATCTTCTTGGTGGTAGTGAGAGAAAATTTCCAGCGGTTTTCATAATTGCCGTGCGAAATCGGATAGGATTCGCGATCAGTATATAATGCCGCGGGATTCATCCAGAAGCTGACCGTAATTGCATTGGTGAAATTCAGGCTGACGCTGTTTGGCACGCGGATATTGTCGGAAGTGCCGTTAAAATAATAAGCGCAATTTGGATTGCCGAAGCGATTAGCGGTCAGATCGGCGCCGTTGACGGTTCCGTGATTATTCTGCCCGCTCAGATCATCGGCATTTCCCGCAAAGACATAATATGCCACCGGCACGCCAATCTCATGACTGGATGTATCGCCGACTACGATCAGAATGCTATCAGAGGTCGCACCGCCGAACTGATCGCTTACGGTACATTTAATTGAAAAATAACCGGGTGAGTCTGGCGCCTGCCAGATCGCCTGCGCACTGTCACTCTGCAGTATCCCGTATGCGACCGACCAATCGAATACCAATGAATCGTCATCGGGATCGCTGGCACTGCAACGGATCAAGGTCGTATCGGTCGGCGCGATCCGGCGGGAGGTTGCGGTCAGACTGGAAATGATCGGCGGCTGATTCTGCGCGGTGTAAACCTGGATTTGAATACTATCCGAAACCGGCTCGTTGACGCCGTCGCTGACCTGGCAGGTTATTGTCAGAGTCGTGTCTTCTTCCGGCATTGTCCATTCTATCACGGATGAATCGATACCAACCTCCGCTTCATTAATAAACCACTCAAAATGAAGTTGGTCGGCATCCCGATCATGGGCTGTGCAGTAAATCTGATAAGTCCGACCAGCCTTGAGCGTGGTCGAATCGGCTGCGATTGACTTGATGCGCGGTGGATAATTAGTCACCGTTTGCCCGGAATGATAATCGACCACAACATCATTCACCAGCATTTTCTGGCCGGCATAGCGAACAGTTCCGCCGGAAGGCGTCAGAACCGCGAGAATTGCTTTATCTGCTGGAACATTTATGTTGGTTTGGCCGGTGACACCCGTAGCAAGAAAAGTTTTTGTGACTACATCGTAGAGATCTACTGTTTGCGTTCCGGCATCCAGAGTAACTGATTTCATTTCGCCGTATGGATTATAAAAAAGGTAACTCGGATAGGCATTTTTCTGAAAATAATCGGTCTTGCGCAAATCAAGTTTTAAAATTCCTGTGACATTCGTCGTATCGATAATTCCGCCTAAAATTCCGACATGCGACGAACCGTACAGGGCAAAATTGGTAGATCCCCAATTACCTTCGATCGCGTCGCCGGTCGCGAAAGGGCTGATGCCAGTATAGAGTGCAAATTCCCGCAGGGATTCATGGGCAATAACAGCCTCCGGATCATACGCATGCGCCCAGACTTCACCATCCTGATGGTCGTCCGGCAGGTAATTCGCGTAAAACAGGCGCGAGGCATTAGCCAGATTCAGCATCCATTTGCCGATCGCCCGGGCGAAACGACTGTCATAGCGCAACATTGGCACCAGCGCGCCCGCCATTTCGAAACCGTTCATCGCAAACGCGTAACCGTCACTAAGGGCTTCGCCGACTAATCCATGGCAATCGTAGTCGCCCCATTTGCCGAGCGTTACGCCCCACTGCCGGGCATTGTCTTCCGGGTCGAAGCACCAGTTCACCATTTTTTCAATGTCATAGGTCGTACCGAGTTCGGCATTCATGCGGGCGGCGGTGTAAACACCGTATGGTAATTGCAATTCATATGACGGATTAGTGGAATAAGAATTGAGAAATTCCAAACACCATTCGGCGCCGATGCGATATTTGGCCTGTCCGGTTTGGATATAGGCATTATATAAAAGCCAGGCGATCGCGCCGGCGGCTTCCGGTTCGGTTATGCCGGATGTGTGCGGTTTCATCGTCGAGAGATACCAGCCGCGGTAGTTCATCGAGGGTTTATGCCAGGGCGCCGCACTGCCTCCCATAGCGACTACCGCTCTCAGCCATTGATCAGCCACAGAGGTTAACTGAAAATCAAAATCGCCGGTGCCCGGATAAAGATCGTACAATTGGTAAAAGAATACATTCGGCATCAGAGCATACCACCAGTCGTCGCCGCTCTGACTGACATAATTATTCAGATAAACGTTCTCATCCGGTCGTTTATTGAACCACTCCTCGCAACCCAACACCCAATTATAGCCATTCTGGTCGCTCTTATCGATGCCGACCAAAGAAGCGCCAATGACAGCCGGAAGGGCATTGATCGCCTCGGCATTTTCCGGATCATGCGTTCCGACGACCGTATGTAGACCGAAACTGGAGTGATTGGGGTAATTCACAGTATTATTGTTGATCCAGACCAGCGGCAGATGATCACCGGTGCGCGTCAGGTCGAAGACAAGGTTGTCATAGCCGCGTGCTACCTGTTTCCAGTCGCGCATCTGGTATGGCGACGGCAGGTTGGGCATCTGCCCAACGCGTGAAATCGGAATTTGTTGGGAATATCCTCGAATCATAACGATCCCTGTAAAAAACACTAACATCAGGAAAATTTTAAGGGAAGATCTCATTGCTTTATTTCGGTTGGTTTTGCGGTTTGTCTTTCTCCTCGACACCATCGACTGAAGTTAGAAGATTCCAGGTTAAAAGTCCAATCGCAACGTAAACCGATTGGCCGCCTGCAAGCGCCCGAAGTCAGCATAAGCATAGTCAAATTTAATGTATGACTGGCCGAACATTTTATACCGCAGTCCGCCGCCGAACGTTAAGCCTTCTTCGGTGTCCGACTGTCCAATCGCCTGAAATCCACCACGGATATACAGCATTTCCAGGATCGAGACTTCGGTGCCAATGTTGATGCTTTCCGTGTTATTGATCGGATGAAAAGCGTCTGCCGTGATCGTCATTCGGTAATTTTTTCTATCAAGTAGATCATAGGCAAGCCCGATTTGCATATTCAATGGCAAAGGCCATTCATCGGTGATGAGTTTTCCCATGATGCGGTCGTTATTGCCGTCAATACTTGGATCGGCATCATAGTAAATGATTAGGTCACTGCCGTCCATCATCATCGACGGACCAAAATTCGTGATCGTCGCGCCAATCCTCAGACCGCGAAAATTTGTCCGGTAAAGGGTACCGATGTCAAATGCCACGCTTCGGGCTTTTTCATGCCAGACACGTTCTTCGATATATTTTCCAGTCATACCGACTGAAAACCGATCGGTCAAAGCGAAAGAGTACGTCAGACCGAAAGCGTAACTTGTAGCGTCAAATTCCTCGCCGGTTCCGTCCGGATAATCAACCGTTCGCACAGCCATTTTCGGAACAGTCATTGCGTCTAAGAAAACACCGGCGGATCCCCACCGTCCAAACGGAATGACGGCGCCCAGATAATTAAAACTGATGTCAGACAGCCATTCAACTCTTTCAAATACCGCCTCCGCATTTTGCATACGCGCAATACCGGCCGGATTCCAGTAAAGCGCCGAAACATCATTCGCAACGGCCACGAAAGCGCCGCCCATTCCGATCGCCCGTGATCCGACGCCGACTTCGAGGAACGGCGCCGCGGTCGTTCCGACATTCGTTAGTCTTCCTGAACCAGCGTACATCGCCGAGACGGTAATTAAAACGATCGTAAATAATCTTTTAACATTTGACGTCATATTTTACCTCAATTATTGTGTATGAAAGGCTACAAAGTCGATCTTGCGAGCCAAACTTTCATCGGTTGTCTTAACAGCCATAAGATTATCGCGATAAATATGGATTTTTTCGGCAGAGCACAAGCTGGCTTTGTAATCTGTTATAAATTTTTCAAGTCGTTCCTGCGAATTGGTCGTATCCGGATATTGGTCATAAAATTCGCGCCCTAAATGCGCCAGCATTTTACGCATCAGAAGATATTCGCGGCGACTTCGTTCTTCAGCAATCACCGAAGGTTTTCGATCCAGCCGCTCCCTCCGGCCCTGTTCGGACAAAACCCAATCGCGGGCGTACATTCCTACGGCATTTTTTAGACTTTCACGAAGATGTCGCTCACTTTTATATGAAATTTTCACCGGATTGACTTTGTAATTCAGGAGCACATCCGCAACGGTCAATCGGCCAGATTTGAAAACAGCAATGTCATCATTCAGAAAGTCGCGCCTGTCGGATGAGATCGTATTTATTTCCTCATTGGAAATATATTGCGTAAGCGGCGTATTCTTGGTCGGTCGGTTTTTCCAGATATGCGCGGTCAGTATATTAAGAGCCGCAGCTTTAATAGTCACGTTCTGCGGGTCCATGACATGCTGAACATACTGCGAGGCGACTTTTTGTTCTTTGCGTCTTCTCAATACTCCATGAATACTTTCGCGGTTTGCTAGAAACTCATTCTCGCGGAGCAGAACTTCCCGCTCTTTCTCGACCACCTGAAAAACATGATACAGCCGGCCGTCAAAAAACGGTACTGAAAGTTTCTTCATGGGTAAATTATAAAGCAAGTCGGTCACATCAGCCGGCATATCGGACCACTTGACCCGGTCGGCTAAACCATAACACGGGATATTCACTTGTCGGGCGCCGGGAAAAAGTGGCGTATGTTTAAGTTGCCGCGTACCGAACGAGACTTTTTGCGCGATGTCGGCTTGTCCGCTCACGAAATGCCGGACGAACAGCGTGGTTTTTCGCTGTTCGAAAGCGGTGCGTTCTTCCGTTTCCGCGACTGTGACCGGCTTGCGGACATGCTTCAGATACAGTTCGCGATTGATAGCCAAGCGTGTATAAAAATCGACGGATTTTAGCAAGAGCGGATCGTCATCTAATTTTTGACGTTCGGCCTCACGGGCGAGCGTGATCGTATCGATCAACTGATTCAATATAACCTGGCGCGCCTTATCGCTCGGCAGATTGGTTAAAGAGCGCGGTGCCAATTCATAAGCAAAAGCAAATTCTTCCGCGGTAATCACCCGGCCAGCGACCTTTGCGACCGGTAAATTTTCGGCCTTGTGGGAGCAACCGGTAAAAATCGTCAAAACGATCAGCAGGCTTACTGAAAAGCAAAAATGGTTTTTATTTAGAATGATATTTATCATTTTATCAGTGCAAACTTCCCGATTTTTGTGCCAACGCCTGGGGCATCTACATGAAAAATATATATCCCGTAAGCGATTTCATTGCCGTCTTTCGATAAAATGTCCCAGGGTTCCATGCCGTTATCGGCCGTACTATTATGCTCGATCGTATCGACCAGATAGCCACGGACGTTATAAATCCGGATCGTGCATTGTTTCGGTAAATGGAAGAAATGCAGGCGCCTTTCGCCCCGTCCGTACTTATATAGATTGGTCGGCTCCCAGGAAGCCGTCACGACATACGGATTCGGCACCACACAAATATCGTCCAACTCGGTTTTGGCTAAGGCATCACTGGAATCAGCACCCTGTAAAGTTAGCCGGAACTTATCTCCCAAGCGAAAGGGTTTGGTGATGGCCAGGTACCATTTATCACCAGCCTGCGGGGGATCAACAGTAGTCCAGAGGGTATCCGCAAAGGGCACTCCCTCTACCCAGACCGTGTCAATCTCAAATTGCGGCGTAAATTGAATCATCCAGGATGTGTAGCGCTTATAAATAAAATCAGCATCCGGTACAATGATAATAATATCATCACCATGACTGTATTTACCATTTGTATCTATATCCATTATTGCGAAAAGCGCCTCCATGGAATCGGTGACATTATAGATACCAACATTGGAAGGTATTGATTTTATCCCAAATACATTCTGGGACATCGTATGGACTGTATCATAAAATGTAATGATATAATCTGATGGCTGATTAATATTTAAGCGGATGAATTCGTTACCTACCTTTATACTTTCATTTCTCGGATCTAAGTGGATTTTGGGAATATAATCAAAACTGCCTTCCAGAAATCTCGAGTTTTCTTCATCAATCCAGATGGAAGTATCATTATAAACCGTCAGCGTGATCCCGCTAAATAATGGACTCTCGGCGCCAGATTGATTAACATAGATACTATCGAGCATCAAGGTATCGGCCGCAACATCGCGTACTGAATAATATGGAAATTTTTCCGTGTGAAATTTAGTGTCTTCCATAAAAGCGATCTCAACGGTTGTTTGATCCGATGGAATTTTAATCTTCTCAACAATCTCGACCGTGATACTGCCCGTACCAGGCCCGACATGCTCGACATCGCCATCGATCCTGGCCGGAATGTAGCCAGCTGTCGCGGGGCGGGGCACCGCCACTCCGCAGTTGATATCCGTAAAGGTCACCTGACCAAGTGAATTCATCGAGATAATCGCGGAACATTCCGAAGGCTGAAAACCTTCGACTCCGTCATTACTATAGGTAAATAATCCGTAATCGTAGGAAACAATTGCATAATAATAGGTCTGGCCATTTTTTACATCTCTATCGGTATAAGCATGCCGAATTCCGGTATCATTGCCAAGATTAAATTTTACTCCATATATGTCAACCGGGTGAGGACCTTTTTTGCCATCCTGTAAATCAAACTGAACAACTGGTTTCCGATACGTCTTGTTACCGTAGGAATCGGTGATGATCTTGCTTTCTAAAAATTGTGGTTCGGTTCCTTTATAGATAAGATAGCCTTCAAAATCAAATTCCTGTAAAAATGGATCAAACGATTTTTCCGCCAAATCATCCCAGACTAACGTGACTTCACCATCGCCCGGATAGATTTTCAAGGTCGGTTTGAGGGGCGGTTTGGCAAACTGGTAATCTGCATTATATATTTGCTGGACTGCTTTTTTATTTTTGACAAGGTCGTCCTTGTCTTCCCCAAACAGTAACGCCATTGAATAGCGCTCAATCTGATCGATCATTAACGGAAAAGATCCCGAAGAGAAAAACATGCTCAGATTATTCGGTTGCACAATTTCATCCAGTGGCGGAGCCAAGCGACTAAAAACGTCCCAGTTGCCTTCATCATCGATCAACTCATACCGGTGAGTTGGAAAAATATCAAATCCGGTCAATCCAATCTGATCAGATTCATCCGGATCCTTGTCATTATAATTAGGTTCGCCATCGGTTGGCCGGCCGTCACCTTCTCCTTCATCAGGACCAATATAATGTAAATCGTATGGTCCCACGCCATCTACCCCGACATCATTGTTTAAAAACTCTCCGGTATCCCAGACCCCATTGCCATTGGCATCTGTAAACGGTACCCAGTCACAGTCTTCGTCATTTGACCAGTGGGGCGACGGCGAATACCCATAAACCCGCATAAAATTTGCCCTGGTTATATCATTAAAACCATAAGGATATTCATCAATATATTCTCCCGGACCATCGCTTTCTCTGGATTCATCAATCATACCATCGCCGTCATTATCTTTCCCATCGGTATCAATACCCGGGCTTTCAAGGAATGCATAGCCGGCATAACCGATCGGATACCAGTTCCCGGGATAGCCGACCGCGCCAGGAGGTCCATATGCAAAAGCAATATCCAGATCCAGATCATATTCGCCAATGTTTTGAATATTGCCACCCACACCGCCAATGCCCCAATCAATATACTGTGAGAAATAGGACTTACGATAATCATGCGTAGATTCATTTTTTATATCGTACAACCAGAATATACAATCTTCAGCCAGAACCTGACTCCATTGAAAACCACGGGCTTTTACGAACAGTCCGACTCCGCCGCGGGTCGAGTCCCGCTCATCACAATAAAAATTCATATGCAGATTGGGTTCTTTGTCCGGACTGTCATCAAAAACAAACATGGTCTCGAGATCCGCATTAAATATTCCCTTGCCAAAAAATCCATTCCAGTATCCGGTCCAGGAAGGTTGATCCGGCCAGTATTCCGGCCAGGTAATCGGATTATTGCTCATGGCCGGTGAAGAGTTGGCCTTTTGATCGGTGTTAAACCAATTTGGCTGGGCTTCAAATCCCCAGGGCACGCCTTCCGGCGACACATCGACAAATTCCCGATACTGGGTCGCCATCGGATGAATAAGTACCCCGCTATCATTGAGCGCTTCAACCGATACAATTAAGGTAATATCATCCAGGTAATGCCGATCAGGAGAGGGCCAGCAACCGGAAGGATCGTCCGGATAACTTCCGACTTCACAGTAATTCCAAAAAAAGGTATGTACGAGGTTGCCATTCATCAAGCCCCGGCGACGATATAACTGGTTTCCGCGCATACTGGCCGGCGTTTGGGCCTGCAGAGCATGCTCCTGAAAACCCACTATTCCAATTAATAATAAAAGCAAGGCCGTTTTTTTCATGTTAAACATATTCATATTTCTCTCAATCATTCTGACCGAAATTAATCGAGCACCCGATAATAATCTTTCGGGGTTCATCATAAAAATTGGGTTGGATATACCATTCTTTCTGGGTTTTATAGCCACGATAAGTCTCAAATATCATATTATAGTCATAATCTGCCGATCCACTCGAAGCATATACATCCTGATTATTTTTCCGGTCAAATAAATTGGTAATTTTTATAAACGGTGAGAGCGTGACAAAATTAAATAGAAAATCCTTGGTTAGGTTTAAATCAAAGGTCATCGTTACCGGTTTACGCTCACCATTTAAAATCCGGTTATTATAATGGGGAGATTCGCGGGTATAGGGAGTCCCGCTCCCAATTTTACCAATTATGCTCAGACGATAACCCATTTGAGTTGTGGTCGTCGTCATGTTCAGGGAATGAGTTTGATCCCAGTCAAGGGGTTGTCGTTTCTTTTCAGACTGAATCGGAGGTTCAGACTCCTGATTTTTAGATTCGTCCAGCGGATCGGAGGCATTACCGGTCGCGGATTGATAGGTATAATCAACCGAGAAACCGATCCCGCCAGGAGCTTCACGCATTTCCAGGGCGACCGTTATACCTTTGACATTGGCATAGTCTCTATTGATAAAATGCCAGAATTTGCCCCCATAAATATTCTGTAATGTCACCTGTCCGATCAAATCACGGATATCTTTATTATAGCCGGTCACGTCAACGGTAAGATGGGCAGTGATGGCCTGTTTAATGCCGATTTCATAACTGACGGTTTTTTCCGGCTTAAGCTCCGCATTACCCATAATGTTAAAACTGCCCCGCGGAGGCTGATCACCTTTCAATTGAATCAGCGACACCTCAAAATCAGGATTAATGTAAAGATGTTCATAGTTGGGTATCTGAAAGAAATGACCATACGAGAAGTGAATAACTCCCTGGTCGGAGATGGGATAGGCAATTCCAATCCTCGGACTCAGCTGGCTGGAAGTTTTTGCGGGTCGTTTAGGGGCATCAACCGTACTATAGAAGTACTCCGGTACGATTCCGTCAGGATCAAAATAATCATACCGTAGTCCCAGATTAATGATCATCTCTCCTAACTCAAGTTTATCCTGAATATATGCCGAAATTTCAACCGGTTCATGAGTGTAGGAATTATTATACCAGGATGAATCCGAAGGAATCTGAATTATATTATGCTCATCAAAATAGAGCTGATATTCATGCAACCAAAGTTTGATTTTTTTATAACTGGCACCGAGTCCGACCGTTTGATTTTTTGTAATTTGACTCCGCAAATCAGTCTTTAATAATCCGGTTCTGTTGTTCCGGGAATGATGCCACATCCGCATGCCACCGGTTGCAAAACCGTTCGAATTGTTTTGCGTCAGATACTCAAGTGGAACGTACCTTGGATCAAAGGGATTTTTATACACATATTGAGCATATTCCGTATAAGACTCTGAGGCATTTGCCGTTAAAAATGTGGATTGCCCAAACATATGCGTAAATTGCAGTGAATGCTGATAACTGTGGCTTTCATGATAGTAATTACCGTCGGGATTATATTTAAAAAATCGATCAAAATCACGGTGTTGTTCATCTTCAAAAAAACCGGTATAGTTAATTTTATCGCGTTGTGACAATTTAAAACTGATTTTACCCTGCAGGGTTTTATTTACGTTCGGATTCAGCGGAACATAAGCACTGTCACCAGTTGACTGGATGAACTGTTCTTCCGGCTTTTCAGAAAAATATGAATAGTCGCTGGGGCGAAAAATGCGTTGGCCGTACTGCCAGCCATCGTTCTTGGATAATCTGCCCAATATTGAAAAAGACAATCTCTCTTTAAATAATGGGACCGGTCCATTTAAGCTCATCTGGAGATTTGTGATTGAAGCCGGATTTACATCACCAATATTCATAAACGTTTTTGTATGGCTACTAACATAATCACCAGCATAGAGAGTTATTTTACCAGAATATTGTTTTTGGCCCTCTTTTGTCACGATATTGACAATTCCGGACATAGCCTGACCATATTCGGCATTGAAAGTGCCACTGATTACTTCAACTTCCTGAATCATATCGCTTTCGACGTCGAACAGATTGTCGCCGGAGTAAGCGTCGTTCATGGGTACGCCATCCACAATATACATCACTTCGCCAGCCCGTCCGCCCCGGAAATGTCCTTCGACCACCCCGGCCTGTAATTCAATGATTTCGCTGAGATTCTGAACCTGGAGATGCTCGATTTGATCGGAATTGACTCGAAACGAGGTCGAAGTCACATCCTTTTTAACGACTGGCACCTGAGCTATGACGACGACTTCTTCCCCTTCCAGAATCGCCGTACTCATTTTAAAATCGAGCGACGTGGTCAAATCGACATTTACCTGTACATTTTTCTGAATGACGGTCTGATACCCGATCATGGTAGCTTTCAGAGAGTATGTGCCTGGTAGAACATTTAGGATGGAGAAATAACCTTCCTGATCCGACGCGGTTCCCAGAGAAGTCCCTTCCAGCATTACGTTGACCCCCACCAGGGGATCACTGCTATTTTGGTCGGTAATCCGGCCTCTGATCTTACCGCTTGTACCCGCTCCGAGAAGCGAAAACAGGCATAAAACACTCCCTACTAATGAAATTAGAGCTCGCTTCATAAAGAGACCTTCCCAAATGATTAAGTAAATCCTCCGAAGGCTGGGAAAGCCTCCGGAGGATTTCTTGTCAAATAATTACCGAACGAGTACCATTTTATGCGCTATACGCTGATTATCAGTCCTCAAAACGTATAGATAAATACCGGTCGGCAGATTCTCGCCAAAATCATTGCGAGCATCCCAGGTCAGAGTATACGTTCCAGCATTCTGAACCGTGTCAGTCAGTTTGCGGACCTGCTGTCCCAGAATGTTGTAAATGGTCAGATTTACTTTGCTTGACTGTGGAAGAGTATACACGATTTTGGTTTCCGGATTGAATGGATTCGGATAGTTTTGCAACAACGCAAACTTAGCCGGAATAGTCCCGGTATTTTTATCCTCGGGGATGATTCCGACATCCGGAGCATTCACCATTTTCTCTACGCTGAAGTCATCGAACCAGGCCGTTCCGGTTACCCAATTGTTATACCGGGCGCGTACCGAGATTCCGGTAGCATCATCTTTGGCCTGATGAACCGCTTCATAATGCCTCCAGCCAGTCGTGCTGTCGCGCTGATCTACATAGATAAACCGGTCGCCCTGATCACTCCAACTGGTCGCAATATCACCACCGTGAGTGAAAAAACACAGGTTGATCCCACCATCGACATTCTCACTACTGACATAGGTAAATTCACCCATTCCGGTAGTGTTCACTTTCTCAGTCTTGACCCACACCCCAATCTTGTACCAGGCGCCCGCCTCGGCGGCATAGGGCTGTGAATAGTAAACCAACTCACTCTGTGAGGTTAAGGTGTCTGCATCCTGATACAATACCACCGAATAATCACCCGTATGGGCTTCCGCATCCGTAACCTTCGTATAGTTACCATTGCCACCGTACCAATCCATCCAGCCGGCTACATCCTCGGCCCCACCATTGAAAATTCCCATCGTCCAATCCGGGGTTGTGTTACAGTCTACATCATCAAAATAAACTGTCCCGGTCGCATTCTTACCCATTAACAAGGTCACAAAAACCTGCTCCGGAGCTTCACCCAGCATGACAATATCACTCAGGTCGGCCCAATCCACATCCGCCGCTGACTGATCCGCCCACAAGGTCCCCGAAGACAACTCAACCCCGGCCGCGGTCTTGAATTCAAAGAGAATCCCAATCTTGGCATCCTCATTGGCCGGATTGATATTCACTCCAACCGTCTTGACCGATGCTTTGATTGAGAATGTCCCCGATCCGGCATTGTTCCAATACTTATTGGCATTGTCATCAGATAACCAGCCGATTACATTCGAACTCACGGCGCTCTTCGTAATCTTAAAAGAACGAAAACCAGTCTTGACATTCGTGCTGGTATCCGTTCCCACACCCAATTCCGTCCCGAAGGTACCATTCAGTACATTCCAAAAAGCCGGACTCTGATCCTCAAAACCAGAATTGCCAATCAAATTATCAGCAAGCATTGAGCTTGATAAAATCAGGCCGACCGTCACGATTAACAAACAAGTCTTTTTCATTTTGCCTCCTTTGTTTGTGTTAATTATTTCAAAGCCATCTAATTCTTATATATGCGACCTCCTTACGAGGCAAGGTCAATTGAAATGAATTTTCATCTTTCTTAATAATTGGTATTGATGATTCCAAGGAGGAAACAGATTTCTGCAACCGAATCCGGCCTAGCTGCTCGCTCCAGGAATGATTTAGGATTACAAGGCGTTTTTCGGTATTGTTTTCCCATACACCAAATTCCAGTCCATCGCCATTGACACTGATCTCAGGTGCTTGTTGATTAAGATGAATAATGGATTTATAAATCCGTCCTATTAACATCTTAATACAGTCATCATTAGTTCCCGATGAAAGCGCTTCGATCGGATACGGCATGAAATAGACCTTTCCCTTACCAACCTGGTTTTCAATTAAAAAAGGCATCCCAAGTTGATCAGTCATAATGACTTTTGCAGTCGTACTTAATATCGGACAATAACCGTATGACGGCTGATTGTTTAATAATGGGAGCGAAAAATGCTCATTTTTTTGAAATTCGCCCCAATCGGAATTTACTTCGACGTCTAACTTTTGAACATTCCGAAAATCCGGGACTCCGAATTTGCAGTCGGTGATTACGCCAGCCAATTTGTCCCAATCATTTACTAAACTATCGTTCGCGAAGCTGAAGTACATAATACCACCCTCATTTATATACTTGTCGAGGGCAGTTTTGGTCGGTTTGGTCATGAATTTCAACCTCGGCAGGAACAATACCGGCAGGCCATCCAACTTTAAATCATGTGAAAAAAGACCTCCGTTCTCAATTTCCTGAGCCGGTTCGACAATCATATTTACATTCTGATTAACACGCTTTAATAAAGAAAAACACTCTAAATAAAAATCATACAGATTCCCGATGTCGGTCTGAAATTCATAAGGATACTTGTAATAATAATTAGATGGAATGAATAAGCCTACATTGTTATCATTCTTTTCAAACTCACCCTTGGTCAATTCACTACAAATCTTTCGGAACTTCTCAAACTCGTAGGCAGCCGGTTTGAAAGTCTTGTCACTTCTAATGACTCCAAAACGTTCCTCGGAAAGGTGGTGAGAATAAGGCCTTTTATTGACAAAGTCAAAATCGTTAAGACACCAGCTGAGAGTCCCCTGAGCTCCATTAATCAACGCACTAAAAAAAACGGTTCGGAAATAATTCGCCTGATTTTCTTCGGAACATAACGTCGTTGAAGTACCGAATTCCTCGACGACTACCGGTTTGCCCCAGACCTTTGCTAATTGTGTACGGAACGCCGTCGTATATGTATGATGCCACGGACTCATTCCACGCGGATAATAATGCAAGCCGACGAAATCCTGATAGGAATTCAGTTTCCGTAAATGAAAGCCGGTTTGCTCACTAATCACTTCCGGAGACCAGGCTCCGTCACCAACACTGATCGGTCGCTGTGGATCGATTGAGCGAATCGTGGCGGTTATTTCTTTGACCCAGGCCATTACATCGGCAGGATTTTGATTTCCGATGAAATTTGATAGTTCATTTGATAAAAGCCAGCCCAGAACGTATTTAAAAACTTTCGCGACTTGAATTACCGAAGTTATGTAAGACTTGGTTATTTCGATAACACGGCGATCCCCGATCAATTCCGGGCCATTCATCCAGGGAACCCCCCAGTCTTCACCGGACATATGCCCGACAATAAAAGTTGGAAATGTGTACAGCTTATTTTCTTCACAAACATTTAAAAAATAACCCAGACGATCAAGCATCACCGGATTGACCGTGCCTTCCTTTTCCAGAAAAGCTGGCAGAAATAAAAAAGGCCGGCAACAATTCATTCCCAGCCCTTTCATCCGTTTGACATCATCAACCAACTCTGCCGGATACCACTCAGTCCACATGTTGATAGCCGAAGTGGCTGGCCAGTAATTAGTACCAATCAAAAATAGGTTTTTCCCTTCGCAATCTTTAAAAAACAGATTCTCAACCACTTGTTCTTTTAATCCCTTATTGACCTATTCTTTAAATCCCGTGCTTTCCCGCTTAACAAGTTCTGTCGTGATAATGCGAGTTTGGGGCGGATCAAGCGGGTGCCGAATCACTTCATTAAGCAAATTAAAAGCCTCCTTTCCCAGTACTAATTGGGGGACCCTGACGGTCGTTAGCCTCGGATTACAGTAAGCCGAATTGGGAATATCATCGAAGCCGATAATAGCAATATCATCCGGTATTTTTAATTGTTTTTTGTGAACTTCCTTAATTACTCCCATCGCAGTCGAATCATTACAGCAGAAGACGGCATCCAACTTCGGCTCTCTGTTTAATAGACTGACGAGACCCTTTTCTCCTATCGCCGGTGAGGTTTCTGCGTTTTCGACATAAGTATAATTTGAGATTTGTTCGCTGTCCATAATTTTATACGTTTCAAGACATTCTTTATATCCGCGATATCTTTCCTTAATTGATGAATGGAAAAAAGTACCCCCCACAAAACCGATGCGTTTACGTCCGGATTCGACCAAATGCTGAACCGCTGCATAAGCTCCATTATAATTATCAATCTGCACACTGTTGTAATTTTTACCCGGAACTAAATAATCGACGAGTACAAAAGGGATTCGCTTGCTATCTAAATATTCAACCAGACTATGGGGCACACGTCCGGCCAGGGCAACCCCGTCAATATCATTATATTTTAAAAAACGCGGTAGGTCAATCTTGGGGTCAAAATTTTCTTTTACAGTCGTCAGCAGAATATAACTATCACTTTTCCGCGCGGCATACTCCATTCCCAGAAAAACCTGACTATAGAACATTTCTACTTCGTAGAAGTGACTTTCCCAAATGATAAATCCGATATTGCCATTCATACGGGTTGCAAGTTTACGGGCCGATCGTGACGGCTTGTAATTGAGTTCTTCCATCACATCGAGAATTTTCTTGCGTGTTTCCGGTTTGACATATCCCTTGTTATTCAAAACCAGAGATATAGTCGAGATCGAAACCTCGGCTTTCTTAGCAATATCTTTAATGGTGCTCATATCGTCTCATAATTATTATCGACACGTTTTAATATAAAAACTCAGAAAACAAAAGTCAAGTGTATTTTTAAAGCGGAATAATTCAGAGGAAATTATTCAGCAAAAATACTCTTAAATCAGCATTTGATTCAATCGAAAAATCCTTTTGAAAACAAATGCCCTGAACGCAGGCAACCGATCTTTCCCCGACGCTTGCGCCCCTTACTTCTCAAATACTGATACCTCTGTCAGATTATGAGCGCACTCAAATTTGTTCCCGCAGTTTTTTTAAATAATGAGCAGTCCGTACATAAAATAAATCTTCTCATCAGATGTTAATATCGTTCCTTCCGAAGGCTTAACTTTTCGCTTGATTGGTTCAAAAACAAAATCTTTTACTTCTTTTCACGCTTTTTTTTAATTTTAGATTAATTAGAGAAGAAAATTTCTCAACTTTGTGAGATTGGTAACATCTTCATAAATAAAATATGGTTCTTTCGCATTTTAAATGGGTAGATAGTGTTTATTATTAGAGGTGAGGTCGAGTTTACCTGTCAGGAGATAGATAATAGTTTTGAAATAGTTCAAAGAACGAAAACCGCGTGCCTTACTTTTGGCCGCTTGAATTAATGAGTTGAATCCTTCCAGGATACCGTTGCTTAACAGAGATTCTCTCCACTGGATAATGCCATTCCAGTGTTTTTTGATCATATGAGCGACTTTAATAATGGGTCTCAATCGCGAGTGAGTGGCACGCCAGTACCACTTTCTTATAAGTACTTTGAACTCATTCAAGGAATCTGCTTTGTAAATCTCCTGAAAAGTCTCTCGGATTTGATAGGCTCGCATCGTTTTAACAGCGACTTTAGACATCGTAATTTCAGATAGTTTCTTTTGCTCTATTTCCGTTAGGTTTGCTCGATTTTTCAGAAAGATATATTTCGTTCCCTTGAGTATGGTTGTCTCTCTGGCCTCTTGTTTTCTGACCGCATCAACGGCTTTGTTAACGTTTATGACCAAATGAAATTTATCAAAAGTGATCTCAGCATTGGGCAAGTATTCTCCAATACCTTTTATGAAAGCCGGTGACATATCGCAACAGACCTGTCGGATCTTTTTGGGACTACCCTTACGTCCCTGAATATCTCTCGCAAAGGTCTTGACGGTCTTATGCTTCTTTCCTTCGGTTACAAATACCGTCCTGCGCTTTTCCATATCAACAAATAATGTCAGATAGTTATGACCTTTCTTCCGATTCGTCTCATCCATCCCGACCTTCTCTAAGCCGGACAAATCCATTGCCCGAACAGCATCCTTGACATATAGGATTAGCATTCGCCATAGTTTGTCATCTGATATGTGGGTGATTTTAGATACCTTTTGTACCGTCATACATGTGCATAGTTGAAGCAATAATGACTCAAACATTAACGTAAATCCCGGACAGACTCCTTCCCAAGGTGCTTTGATCAATCGAACTTTCTGATCCTTTGTCTGTATCCTCGGTACTCTGGCATGAATGTAAGTCTCATGCTCAAAAAAGTTTAAATGACGCCAAGTCTTCTCAACTGTGTCGTATGCTTTGTACTTTCCAACTTCCCCTTTATATGTATATTCAAAACAAGAGCCTTTCTTGAAATCCACGTGGACGTCTAAGCGCTTCTCACCTTCATTGAATTGGACATCCTTTACATACCAGGGACTATCGATATGCAACGCTAATTGAAATACATCACTTCTCATGTCTATACCTCCTAATTATTTTCTGAGGTATAGTTTATCTAATTCAAAAATATTAATCCACTTTTACCCACTCATTCCGCGAAAGAACCTTTAATATTAATGTTATCAAATACCTAATATCAAAAAGAATGTATTGAAATTAACAATAGTTTGTCAACAGTATTGAGGCTTCACCCCATTAGAAATTGCCTGAATTAATCGGCGAGGATTTCATTATAAATCAACATTTCCGTACTATAAGCTGTCTTGTCAATCCCTGTGACACGGGACAGGATTTCAAAATATTTAGGGACTTTTTGATATTTTTCTATGAATTTTTGTTCCACAGCCTGACACGTGGAAGGTTGTGTTAGATAGTTTACTACTTCGGGTGCGCCGAGTGAATGGTAGGAAGCGATAATAAGAATGGAATTCTTTGCAGGGCCGGGCAATTTGACCGCTAAAACAAGGTCTTCATTTGGTCAAGTCATAAAGCCGAAAGAATCTCATTAATCGATAGTTCAACCTGCGAGATCGTGTCCAATGTCGTCCTGAGATCGCAGATTCGTACAAATTATTTCGGCTGGAAAACCGAATCAGGAAAATTCGACCTGATCTCGGAATTGACAATCGACGCTGGCAGTCGTTTAACCAAACACTCGATTCAAATCACGGACAATCCGCCAAATCTTTGCACCGGAATCGTGAAAATGGAGAATACGACGGTTTTCACTTCTCCGGCAAATATGGATGGTTGGATGTATTTAGCAACTTACGGTAAACAAAGCCTTGCCGGTGATAGTCTCGGACTGTCGATTTTGTTTCGGAAAAACAATCTGGTTCAGTTGACGGAAGATGCGAATAGTCATGTTGTTGTTCTGAAACCATCCGATAACTCGTTGACTTACTACTTCTTAGCGGCATGGGAGAAAGAACTGGACGGAATCCGATCAGGCAAACAATTCATACAATACTTAAATGAAACTGTCAGAAAATTGGATAATTCAATCGTAGTAAATATAGAATAAATCTGTCGGTCAATGGAATGATTTAATAGTTTTAGACATATTTTCGTTATCATTCAAATTATATAAGAATTTGAGGGTCTGACAGCCGAATATAAATTTTGAAACCAATTCTTGTCTTTCTGCCTCTAATCACTGAAATTTACCAAGAATCAAGGAGTATTAATGAAAGTAAGATTGATCAGTTTAGTATTGATGTTTGTAATGGGAACCGGATTACTGGCAGAAGGTAAGCCGTGGTATTCGTTCAACGAGGGAATTCAAAAAGCTAAAAAAGAGAAAAAGCACGTTGTCATCGATTTTTATACCGATTGGTGTAAATGGTGCCATGTGATGGAAAAGGAAACTTTCTCTGTGCCTACGGTTGAAAAGTACCTTTTTGAGAATTTCGTTCCAATTCGCATCAATGCGGAAAATGCAACGGAAAAACTTCAGTTTCAGGGAAGAATCTATTCACCGATGCAACTAACTCAAGCTTTTCAGGTAACCGGTTTTCCTTCGATCGCTTTTGTTACGTCTAATTCGGAAGTAATAGCCGTAATTCCCGGATATATTAAAAAAGATATGTTTATGAATCTCCTGAGATATATGAAAAGCGAGTCCTATAAATCCAGGATGACGCTTGAAGAATTTCTGAAAAGAGAAGCCAGCAGTAAAAAATAACTCTGCTATGATAATTTGATTTTGTTCATTCGTTCAATTCGTTATATTTAAACGAAACGTTAAATAAATGATAATAATTACTGAGTGATTTAAAAAAAATTGATGAATGGAATAAATAGATTTTCCCGACTTTTTATAACGTTTCTAATCTCGACCATTGCATTTTCAGAACCGATCGATTCTCTTTTAATGATGATTCCGACGGTTAGTGGAAAGGAAAAAGTTATACTTCTTACGGAAATCTGTAACGGCTACAGGGAAATTTCTCCCCGCAAAGGTCTCAACTACGGACGATCTGGCTGGCATCTGGCGCGAGAAATTGGCGATGAATTCGGCGAATCGGAAATTCTGGACGCCATGGCATTCAACTGTTCTTTGCTCGGAATGTATGATTCTACGATATATTTTTCGAAACTGTCTCAGAAATTAGATGAAAAAATAGGAAATAAACGCGGGTTGGCGCAATCTCTTAATAATATCGGCCTTGCATACTATTTTACAAGTAATTACACACAATCTCTAAGCCATCATATTCAGGCGTTACATCTCAGGGAAGCGCTTTCTGATTCCGTTGGACTTTCAAAATCCTACAACAATATTGGATTGGTTTATCTTGCAATTGAAGCGTATAATGACGCGCTTACGTATTTTAATAAATCCTTAGATTTTAAAAGGAAATTAAACGACCAACTTGGAGTCGTCCGAACGATGGAAAATATCGGCGAAACGTATTACCGTTCCGGTGATGTACAAAAAGCGAAGCAGTGTCATGAAGAAGCACTCATTCTAAGCCGAAAAATTGGTTATGGACCCGGAACGGCACTCACTAGTATTAATCTTGGACGAACCTATATTCAGATGGGTGAATATGAGAAAGCGCTGAAATTACTCTATGAAGCAATTCCGCTATATGAAAAAGTCGAAAATCTGGGCGGTATCACTGAATCCAGAAATCTCATCGGATTAGCCTATTCAGAAGCGGGCAAATATGATTTGGCAATCCAGCAAATACAAAAAGCGCTCAAAATCGGAAAGTCCATTAACGCATTAGATCATATCAAGGAAAGTCACAAGTATTTATCGAAAATATACGAAAAACAGGGGAAACTGAATCTCGCACTGGAAAATTACAAAATTTACGAAGAGATCAAAGACACGATTTTTAGTATAAATAATATGAAAAAGATAGCCGCCATAGAGTTCAAGTGGCGTCTGGAAGACCGTGAGAAAGAAGATCAGATAAGGGCTAAAGACCAACAAATCAAAGACTTAGTCGTTAAACGCGGAAAAATTATCAAAAATGCCATCATCGGAATTCTGTTGATTTCGTTAATTGCTCTTATGATTCTCTACAATCGTTATCGCCTGAAAATCAAGTCAATGGAGGAAATTTCCGAACTTCAGGAACTTCTGCCGATCTGTTCTAACTGCAAAAGAATTCGTGACGATTCGGGTTATTGGCATCGGGTTGAAGAATATTTCAAGGAACATTCGGGAACGGTTTTTACGCATGGAATTTGTCCCGACTGCGCAAAAAAAATGTACCCGGAATATTACGATAAAATGTATGCGAAAGAGGTAAAAGACGAACAATGATTGATCTGACGGTAACATTCTACATTAAATACGATTAAATGTCTGTGAATTATCTCATTACCAAAAACAAAAAGGAGGTTTCTCTTTATGAAAAAACTTACAATTGTCGTGTTAGCCGCTTTGATGTTGATTTCCTGCGGTAAACAGAATAACGAAGAAGCCGCGCAGGCTTTTATTGACACTCTGACGACGGTGATTGCTCCGCTTTATAACGAAGCCGCGTTGGCATCTTGGAACGCCTCAGCCACTGGGAAAATGGAAGAGTATGACCGCAGTGCTCAGATAAATATGGAAATCACCAAAGTTTTTTCCGATAAAGCGAATTTTGAAAAAATTAAGAAATTTCACCAAGAAGGTGTAAAAGATACGCTGTTGTCAAGGCAACTGGATGTATTTTACAACGAATATGTCACGAATCAGGCGGATACGGCGCTGTTGAATCAGATTACACGTTTAGCGGCGTCAATCGAAGGCAGATTCAATACGTTTCGGGGGAAAATTGACGGCAAGGAAGTTTCCGGAAACGATATAAAACAAATTTTAACGACATCAACAAACATGAATCAGCGGAAAAAAGCATGGGAAGCGTCGAAACAAGTCGCTCAAGTTGTTGAATCCGACATGTTGAAGTTGGTACATCTTCGGAATGAAGCCGCCCAGCAAATGGGATATAAAAATTTCTACGAAATGAGCCTGCTGTCCGATGAACAAGAACCCGCTGAGATAACCAGAATATTTGACGAACTCGAAGTCGCGACTCGCGAGCCATTTATTAAAGCAAAGTCTGAAATGGATGCCATTCTTGCCAAACGGTTAAAAATTAAGCCGGAAAATTTGATGCCTTGGGATTATGCCGATCCGTTTTTTCAGGAAGTTCCGCAGTTATCGGATGTCAATCTCGATAAATACTATGAAAAACAGGATGTCGTTAAATTAGTGGAAAAATTCTATCAGGGAATCGGACTTCCAGTCGATAAGATTCTCGCAAAATCCGACCTGTATGAACGTCCCAACAAATATCCGCATGCCTTTTGTACGGATATCGATCGGCTTGGAGATGTTCGTATCATGGTAAACGTCCGGAACAATACCGATTGGACTGGAACTGTTTTGCACGAACTCGGACATGCGGTTTATAGCTATAATGTCGATTCCAGCCTTCCGTACATATTGAGGAGCGAAGCGCATACGTTCACGACGGAAGCGGTTGCCATGTTCTTCGAAAGGCTATCCCGAAACCCGGAATGGATTCAGGAAATGACCGGAATTTCAGACGAGGAAAAAGCAAAAATCACTGATCTGACAGCTCAAACGCTGAGATATGAGAGTTTAATTTTCGCACGCTGGTCTTTGGTTGTGTACAATTTTGAGAAGAATATGTATGAAAATCCGGATCAGGATTTAAATAAACTCTGGTGGGATTTGGTGGAAAAATATCAGATGTTAAAACGACCAGAAAACCGAAATCTGCCCGATTATGCTTCAAAGATTCATATTTGTTCGTATCCGGTTTATTATCATAATTACCAATTGGGTGGACTACTGGTTGCGCAATTTCTGAACACAATCGCAAAATCCCAGAACGTCGCTTCGTTTAAAGATATTCAATTTGCCAATAATCCAGCGATTGGCGACTATTTCAAGACGAAGGTGTTTTTCCCTGGCAGAAAATATCCGTGGGAAAAGATGGTCATCGGAGCAACAGGCGAAAAATTGACTGCCAAATATTTCGTTGAAATGTTGTAATCATCAGTCCAATAAAATATCGGTTATTAAAAGGGCGCAAGAGATTGCGCCCTTTTGTTTGAAGCGGAAACGTCTTTAAATGTGTTTTTGAATGATAAATTGTTTTTTAGAAAAAATGTCCATATTTTAGTTTAGTATGAAACTATAACTAACTTTAATTATATCAAAACCCTCTGGAACGGATGTAAGAAATCATGACCACAGGAATCACTGAACTCGTCGAAAAATTCTCCCGCAACTTCACCGAATACAAGAATCAAAAATACAACGAGACGCAAGTGCGGGTCGAATTCGTCAATCCGTTCTGGGAGTTAGTCGGCTGGGACGTCAATAACGTATCTGGTTATTCATTAGCATTCCGCGATGTGATCCACGAAGACGAAGTCCGGGTCGGATTAAACACGAAAGCCCCGGACTATTCTTTCCGCATCGGCGGCAGAC
>Ga0210017_1000986_pt1 | contig 24745 bp, 8 predicted proteins | sample CryGeyCG2014_020_FD_183966 | JGI IMG/M metagenome (GOLD analysis project Ga0210017, IMG submission 183966) | Groundwater microbial communities from aquifer - Crystal Geyser CG08_land_8/20/14_0.20 (SPAdes) (version 2) | ecosystem: Environmental > Aquatic > Deep subsurface > Groundwater | place... | reverse complement strand
CCCTGGCCGTGAGCGATCCGGACAGCCAGCCGGCCCGCGTGAAAATTGAATTCGCGCCTGGCGCGGACTGCGATTTTTCGGCTGCGGAAAATATCTTGGTTGACGAGCAGGACGCGAGCACCACCGCCATCTACGGCGATCCGGACATTGATAATCTGGCCGTTTATCCGATCGGCACCTCCACTAATTATATCACCACCGCTTCCGGCACCAACCGCGTGGCCTTTTTCTGGCTCTCCCAGCCGGCGACGGACGGCCAGGAAGGGACTTATTGCCTGCGCGCGACCGCCAATGACCTGCGCCTGGACCAAAGCGCGCCGGCCACCACGACCGTTTTTCTGGATAACCTTGCGCCGTCCGCGCCCGGCGCCTTAAGTTTGCACAGCCGGACAGGCACTAGCTTGGTGTTGAATTTCGGCGCGACCAGCACGGAAAGCAATTTTTCCGAATACAAGATATTCTATAAGATCGCGGACGGCTCAGCGCCGACGGAAAGCGATTTGTTCGTCTCGTCATCCACGGATCCGCGCCTGGGCAATCAGAATTTTTTGGGCGCGGCCACCACCTCCATTGCCGATTTGTCCGCCAAGCAGACTTACAGCCTTGCCCTTTGGGCCTATGACCAATATGGCAACCGCGCCAGCTCCAGTTTTGTGGACATCTTGACCAATGACGCGCCCAGCGGCGCTTTCAACGGCGCTGACACCAAGCAGAAAACCGACGGCTCCGGCACCGTGGACATTTCCCTGAAATTGGACGACCTTAACGATGACAATACTTTGCGGGCGAAAATTGAATACGTCTTGGGCGCGGATTGTGATTTTTCTTTTTCCCTGGATCCGCTTCTGGATGAGAATCCGGCCAGCATCCAGGCGGATTTCGGCTCGCCGGCGCTTGATAATCTCGCGCCTTATCAAGTCGGTTCCAGCAGCGCTTGGATTTTAACTTCACCCGGCTCTAACACAGTAAACGTTGATTGGTTAGCAAAAGAGCAATTAGTAAACGGCAGTGGCGTTTATTGTTTGCGTTTAACCGCCAATGATGGTTTGGACGATCAGCTTAATTTGGCCACCAGCACAGTGGTTATTGATCATATCAATCCAACCAGCACGGGCGCTTTGACGGCCGAGTCTGTCACCACCTCCACCATCACTTTGCTGTTCGCGACCAGCACGCCCGGCGCGGATGAGCATCCGCCCCTGGCCGATGCTTATAAGATTTTTTATAAAAAGGGCGCGCCGGGCGTAACGGAAAGCGACACGGAAATAGATTTGAGCGCGCTGGATGATTATGATTACAATGGCGCCACCTCCACGCTGCTGGCCGGTTTGGACCAGAATTCTTGGTATTATTTCCAGATCTGGACCTATGATTACTACGGCAACAAGTCTTCCAGCACGGAATTGGCGGTCAAGACGAACGCGACCGTCGCGAACGTGAGTCTGTCTTTCACCAACAGCCGGACAGAAGGCGCGGACGCGAATATCGCGATCGCCGACGGTTTGACGGAATGGAATTTCCGCGCCGTGGTTACGGAGCAGAACGGTTGGCAAGTGTTGGACACCGTTGACTTGCGGTTCGCGGACAGCGAGGACAGCGAATCGCCGTTTTCCGATTTGGTTTTCCGCTGGAACCAATCAGCCGGCACCTTCGCGGAAACCGGCCCGGACGCTCTGGGCGCCGCGGCTTTGAGCGCGGATAGCGCGTCCAATTGTTCCGGCCTGTCCTGCACTTTGGATTTCAAGATCATTTTCAACCAGAACGCACGCGCCACTTCCACGCCTTACGCGGCGGAATTGAAAACTATCAATGACAGCGCCGTGGACGATGAAGATCCATATAACAATTTTTATCAAATCCGTTTTCCCTGGGTGGATCAGATCCATTACCGCTGGCGCAACGACGACGGGGGAGAATAGTAAATCAAACCGGATAAACCAATGAACCGGATCAGAAAAACAATCTATCCTTGGCTGACCGCGGGCATCCTGCTGGCATTTTGGGCGTGGCCGGCCATTTTTTCCGCGGCCGACTCTTTTGAACGGCAGCAAGTGGGCGGCTTGATCCTGGAAAAAACATCGCCTTTAGCCGACTTTTCGCCGGCTACGGACGCGCAATTTGAGTTTTCTCTGTCCCAAAAGAGAAGCGGCTGGCGTCGGAGCGTCGGCTGGATCAAGGATTTGTTTGTTGACGAATATAAAAATCTGGAAATTGCGGCCGCGGTCGCTGGCGCGGACGGCGAACCAATGCCCGCGGTCGCGGTGCGCGCGGACAAAAGCCGGAAAGGAAAAATCTCCGTCCGCGTGTGGCCGATCCAAAGCCAGATCCGCCCCGGACGCTATCAAATAAAACTATTTGTCAAAGACGCGGACTTGACGCAAGGCCAGACCGCGCTATTCACGCAGGATTTCCGCTGGGGGGTGTTGGCTTTAAATGCGGACCAAGATATTTATCGGCCGGGCGAAACGGCCAATTTGGCCATGGCGGTGCTGGATGACAAGGGCGACACGCTGTGCCGCGCGGATCTGACTTTGACCATCCAAGATCCAAACGGCCGCAAGAAAATATTGTCCACCGGCAAGGGCGAGATTAAGACTAATCCCGCTTGCGCGCTGAATAATGTCATTGATGAACCGGATTATTGGGCGGCCTACCAATTCGCCGCCGTGGGAGAATATGAATATCAATTAAGCGCCGCCACGGCCAACGGCGAGCGCGCAATCGCGGGCCGCTTAATCGTCCGGGCGGATAGGGAATTTGCCATCGCCCGCCGCGGACCGACCCGGATCATGCCCAAAGCCGAGTATGAAATGAAGATCATCATCAAGCCGAGCCGCGATTTTTTCGGCGATATCACGGAAACCGTGCCCGCCGGATTCGTCATAAAGAATTCGGCCGGCGGACAGCCATATCCGATACCTGATATCCAATATCGCGACCAACAAGACACGCGCGTAATCTGGCGGAACATAAATATCAAGCCGGGAGAAACCTTTGGATTGTCTTATGTCTTTGACGCGCCGGACCAGAGTCCGGAATTCTACCTGCTCGGCCCTTTGAAGCTGGTTGATAAAAATAACAAAAACATCGTGATTGAGGAAAGGTCCTGGCAGATCGCCTCTGACAATCCGGGCGCGCTCGGCTCATATTTCAAAAATTACGATGCGGTCGTTTCCAAGGCTAATATCAATTACACGACAGACGGGTGGCAGGAAGTGGCGGAATACCAGATCGCTTCCACCACTTTCACGGCCGGCAAGAAATATCTCCTCGGCGTCAATTTCAGCATCACGAACATTTCTTCCAACGCCGCCCAGCATATGGCTCGCGTGCGCCACGGCGCGGCCGCTTTTGACGGTTCGGGCATGACTTGGGAGGACGCGCGCGTGATTGCGGCCCATATCGGGCATGCATATAATTATTTCACGGTCTGGACCGCAGTCGCCGGCGAAGACATCAATGTGGATGTTTCCGTTTATGGCGGCACGGACCGGACCATCAATACTGAAGGTTATGAGGCTTTTGTCTTGAAATTGTCTGATGATTTGGCGGAAAACACGGATTGGTTTTTTTCCACGGCTTCCCATGCCGGGAATTTGCCGAATGTCTGGACCACGACCGGCGCTTCCGTGGTTTTGCCCGGCGGCGGTAAAAATTGGCTGATCCTGGGCCTGGGGCATTTTCTTTCCGACAGCACTTCGGCTGATTTGATGATGCGGCTTTTTAACGCCACGAGCAGCGCGGAATACGCCAATGTCCGCTATGAAACAGAGGATATTAACGACGAACGGCCGGTTATGCTCATGCTGGGCGCCAATGTCGTGGCCACCAGCACCTGGCGCGTGGACGCGCGCGTGGACACGGCCAATACCCACGATTGGGATTATTCGCAGATTTTCGCTCTGAATCTGGACAAATTTCGCGACCAGACCATCGGCTACAGCGCCAACAGCGTGGCTTTGTCGGCGTTGGATTCCTGGTTTGAAACTTATTCTTTGAACCATACTGCCAAAGCCGCCGGCGACGCGCTGGTCTGGTCAATGGAAGTCGTGGATACCGGCGACGCGTCCAAGGCGGTTTACAGCCGCCTGACCGTTGACGACACGGTCGTGCCGGCCGGCCATGACGATGCCAAAAGGGAATTGCCGCACGGCACGACTGACGAGGATGCGCATCATAATTTCTATCTCGGTTCTCTCTCTGCCGGCCCCCGCCGGATTGACGTGGACATGAACGAAGATTTGGACATTTCCCCGAATCCGGCCGTGGATATCCATTCTCTGGTCATCTTTTCCTTGGAGCTCAAATCCCCGCCCACCGGCGCCTGGAACAGCGTCAGCCAAAAGACCGACGGTTCCGGCGCGGCCAATTTTTCTTTGGAAATCGCGGACGCGGATTGGGAAGAAGCGCGGGCCAAACTGGAATTTACGGACAGCGCGGTCTGCGCTTTCGGCTCGTCTTCCCAAATCGCTTTGGCCGCCGAGGACAGCCGCACCACGGCGGATTACGGCGATCCGCAAGTGGATAATAATCTGGCTTATCAGCTGGGCACGAGCACCGGCTGGATCAGGACCGCTTCCGGCTCCAACACCATCTTGACCGAATGGGACATAAAAACGGATTTGCCGACCGCGAACGGCGAGACCTATTGCCTGCGTTTGACCGCCAATGATTTCACTTATGATCAGGCCGCTCCCGCCACCACCACCCTCGCGGTTGATAATACGCCGCCAACTTTGAGCGCGGCGATCGCGCCGGATCTGATGTATAAGATCGGGGACACTCTGCGGGCTACCATCACGGTGGCGAGCGACGCGGCCGAATTTTTCCTGGCCACGTCCACCATTAATAACGGCACCACTACTAATTTATTGAAAATTAATGATACCACTTATACTCTGGATTACATCGTGGCCGCCGGCGACACGGACCGCGCCAGCGGCACGATTCCGTATTCTATTATCTTGAGAGATTCGTTCGGCAATCAGAACAGCGCCTATGCCGGCAATTTTACCAATGGCTCCCTTGATGCCAATGCTCCGGCCATCCAGTCCGTGATCCTTCCGGACCGGTTGTATAAGATCGGGGACACTTTGCGCGCCACCATCACGGTGGCAAGCGACGCGGCCGAATTTGCCCCGGCCACGTCCACCATCAACAACGGCACCACTACTAATTTATTGAAAATTAATGATACCACTTATACTCTGGATTATATCGTGGCCGAAGGGGACACAGATCGCGCCAGCGGCACCATCCCGTATTCTTTGCGTTTGCGCGATCCTTACGGCAATGTGAATGAAGCCTATGCCGGCTCTTTCACGGACGGCTCTTTGGACGCGCATCGGCCGGTTATCAGCGCCGTATATATCACCAATGGCGCTTACGGCATCGGCAGTAATATAACATTAGTGGCCAACACCGGAGAAAGCGGTTTGAGTTTGGGCAATTCCTTGGTCAACGGCCAAGCCGCTTGGGGCTTAATTGACAACGGCAACACTACCTATGATTTTTATTATACGGTCCAGGAAGGCGACATTGACCGGACCGCCAATACGATCCCAATCAGCATTGTGTTGGCTGATAAATATGGCAATACAAATACGCCTTACACCAATCCGGAAAATAATACGGCTTCGGTGGACGCGCACAAACCAGTCATCACTGGTTTGGCTATTCCCGATTCGGTCTATAAGATCGGCGATCTGGTCCGCGCCACGGCCACAGTCAGCGCGGACGCGGATTCGTATACCTTGGGCACCACCACCATTAATGGCATTAACGCGGACAATCTCCAAAAAATCAGCGACACGACTTACACTTTTGATTATACGGTTTTAGCCGGACATACGGATCGGGCGGTTGGCACGATTCCGATTTCGGCCATGTTCAAAGACGCGGTCGGGCAATATAATGATCCGGCTTTCAGCGCCGTGGACGAGAATACGGCCGTGATTGACGGCCACGCGCCAGCGATCAGTTCCGTCTCATTCCTGCCCAACTTCGGCGTCCTCAAGATCGGGGATACGGCCACGGCCACGATCACGGCCGCGGACAATGAAAGCGGCTTGTCCGCTGGCGCCACCTTGGCCATCAACGGCCAGGATGTTTCCGCGACTTTCGCCGAAATTGGCGCCGGCCAATACCGCGCCACCTATACGGTCCAAGCCGGCGACGCGGATAGATTAGACACGGACGACCTGCCAGTCAATTTTATCATCCAGGACAGCGCGGGCAACCAGTCCGCGGCCTACACCACAGCGGACGCGGCCAACCGGCCGGGCGCGGACGGCCACGCGCCGACCGCGCCCGGGAGCCTCACTTTTAATGCTCATGGCAATGATTTTATCGTCATTAATTTCGGCGCCACCAGCACGGAAAGCAATTTTTCCGAGTATAAGATATTTTATAAAATCGGCTTGTCCGGCGTGACCGAAGGAGACGAAGAATGGAATTCCGGCGATGACGCGGCGCTCGGCAACATCAATTTTCTCGGCGCGGCCACGACCACCATCACCGGCTTGAATCCGGACGAAGATTATGTCTTTAATATCTGGGCCTATGACCAAGCGGGCAACAAAAGCTCGGCTATTGAGGAGCTTCAGGCCAGCACCAACCGGCCGCCGCTCAAGCCCGATTCTTTGGCGCAGAATGCGCTCGGCGGCGAATCAATCGCAAACGGCGCCTGGACTGATCAGGAAATCGTCTATCTGTCCGCTTCGTCAAGCGAGCCGGAAGGCGAAGGTCTGACCTATTATTATGAATTGCTTCCGGCGGCCGGTAATTTCACGGCGTCCGTGAGCGAACCGGCTTCGGCTTGCGCCAACGGTTCGGAATATTACAGCTGTCCCAACAAGATTTGGTCCAGCGCGGACCAGACCGCCTGGTACGACAGCCGCTGGGCTTACCGCAAGAAGATTGTCATTGATTCCCGGGCCGTGGAGGATGATCTGGCTGATTTTCCCATACTGGCCACGACCACGGACGCGGATCTGGCCGCGCAGGCCCGCGCGGATGCTTATGACATAATTTTCACCGCCGGCGACGGAACAACTTTGCTGGATTTTGAAAGGGAATATTGGTCGGCCGGCAACGGGGAATTGGCGGTCTGGATCAAGAACGATCTCAAGCAGGCGACTGATACGGTCATGTATATGTATTACGGCTACGCGGATCAAGATGCGGATTTATCCACGACTACCGGTGTTTGGGACAGCAATTTTAAAGGCGTCTGGCATTTGGACGAAAGCCCGGCGAACGGCGGCACCCATTATGATTCAACGATCAACGCCGCCAACGGCACCTTGGTTGACGCGGATAGCGACAGCGACACGGCCGCCGCCGGCCAGATTGACGGCGCAGACCGATTCACCGGCGATGCCACCAATGACGACTATATCAATATCAGTAATTTTACCGGCTTGAACGGCTCTTACCAGGCAATGGTTTCTTATTGGGCCAAGCAAGATACCAATACGGTGAGAGACTATTCTGTCTGGGGGAACAATAATGTATTGATTGAACACGGCGCGTCTTACGGCTCGCCACAGGGCGCGGCGAACATCCGCGTGCGCTGGAATCTGGTCACCACCACTTGGGGAAACACGCATATCGCGCCCAATGTCTTGGATGCCAATATCTGGCATTATTGGACATTCGCTTATAACAATGGCACGACCACGATCTATAAAGACGGCGCTCCGATTTACACGGCCAAAGAATCCGGCGCGAATACGCGGATCAATACCACGGCCACCGCCTATCAATTGGCCTGCCGTTCCGCTACCGGCTGTTTTGACGGCAGTCTGGATGAGATCCGGATTGAAGCCCGGGACCGCGGTTCGGCTTGGGTCCGCACCGCTTTTACCAATCAGTTCAAGCAGAAAACTTTCGCACGCTGGCAAGCGGCAGAAAGCGCGCCCATGGCCACCAGCACGGTGGAAATCCGGGCTCTGCCGGACGCGCCGGCCGGCTATAAATGGCAAGTGCTGGCTTGCGACGAGGTCGGCGCTTGTTCCGCTTGGTCAAATTTCAACGACAGCGCGCCCAATCTGAGAGTTGACCATACCCGCCCCAGCCGCCCCGGCGCTTTGGCGGTCAGCTCGGTTAGCTCCACCGGCGTTGTTCTTGATTTCGGCGCGCCCGCGGTTGAAGAAAATTTTTTGGAATATAAAATATTTTACCAGGCCGGCAACGCCGGCGTCAGCGAGGGCGGCACGGAATTCAGCTCTTCCAGCGATGCCAATTTAGGCAAGCAAGATTACCAATCGGCCGCGACCACGAGCATAGACAGCTTGACGGCCGGCACGAAGTATTTTTTCAATATCATCGCTTATGACGAGGCGGGCAATTCCGTCTGGGCGGACGAGATATCAACCACGACGCCGGCCGCGAGCAATCCGCCGATTTCTTCCTTTATCTCAGCAGTACCCGCCATGGACGGATCCGGCCAAGTGACTTTTTCCGTGGCCGTTGACGACGCGGACAATAATGACACAGTCAGGCTGAAGCTGGAATATGAAGCCGGCGGCAGCTGCGCTTTTTCGGCCGCCGCTGATCCGACGATTAATGAAGCGGACAATAGCACATCCGCCACTTACGGCGACCCGCAAGTGGACAACCAGACGGAGTATCAGATCGGTTCCAGTACCGGTTGGATTTTGACTTCGCCCGGAGAGAATACGGTCAATTTCGTTTGGCTTTCCCAGGCGGATCTGGATGGGCTGGAAGGGACTTATTGCTTGCGCCTGACTGCCAATGACGGCACCCAAACCCAAACCGCGCCGGCCACTACGACCGTTTATCTGGACAACCTCAAGCCGACCGCGCCCGGCCCCTTGGATTTTTACGCGGCTGGAAACGATTCAATCACTTTGTCTTTCACTGCCACCTCCGCGGAAACGAATTTTGCCGAATATAAAATATTCCATAAGCCGGGCGCAGATTCGGTCAGCGAGACGGACAGCGCCTGGGCCTCGTCTTCCGATCCGATCCTGGGCAATATCAATTTCGGCCAGCCGGCCAGCACCACGATCACCGGCTTGGCCACCGGCACGCAGTATGTTTTCAACATCTGGGCCTATGACCAATACGGCAACCGCGCCAGCTCGGCGGCGGAAACCGCCGCTCACACCAACCGCCGGCCGGGAACGCCGTCCGCTCTCAGCCAAACCAAATCCGGCGGCGCCGCAGCGGTCGCGAACGGCGCTTGGCTGACCAGCAACACAGTATCCCTGGCCGCGGCCGCGCTTGATGAAGATGGAATAGAAATTATCAATCTCTATTTTGAATTATTGCTCCAAAATGATACCTTAACCACGGCCACGACCGTACCGCTCAATCCTTGCGCTTCAACCACGTCCTGGGGTGATTGCCTGAGCAAGGTCTGGACTGTCCAATCCTTGGCCGGCGATTATCAGCTTACGCCTTTTGCCGCCACCTCCGCGCCGGCGGATCTGCCGGAAACGGCCGGCGGCTTGAAATGGCAGGTCCTGGCGTGCGATGACCAAGGCGCCTGTTCCGAATGGCAGGTTTTTGATCCGGCGACGCCGAATTTCAAGATTGATTCAATCGCGCCTTTGGCGCCGGCCGATCTGACCATTGATTCTTACCGGGCCGAAAGCATCACCGTGGCTTTCAATGGCACGACCACGGAGGATAATTTCCGGGAATATATAATTTATTACGCGCTCGGCACGGAGAACGTCGCGGAAACTGACACCCCGTTCGCTTCCACCAGCGATCTTAATTTAAGCAATATTAATTTTTTCGGCGCCGCTACCACTACGATCAGCGGCTTGGGCGCCGGCTTGGATTATGTTTTCAATATCTGGGCCTATGACCAGGCCGGGAACAAAGCCAGCGCCACGGCCATGACCGCGAGCACGAACAATTTTCCGAACGGCGCGTTTTTCCTGTCCGGGCAGAAAGCCGACGGCAGCAAAACCGCGGATTTGTATTTCAGCGCGAGCGATCCGGACGGCGACGATGAAACGCGCGCGCGTTTGGAATACGCCGGCGCGGACTGCGATTTCTCTTCGCCGTCCGCCCTCGCATTGGATATGACCGATACAAACGCGACTTCCACTTATGGCGACGCGAAGATTGAAAACAGCAATTATTACCAAGCCGGCAATAATTCCGGCTGGATTATAACTTCTTCCGGCGCGAATCTGGTGAGCGTGGATTGGTTGGTGAATAATAATTTGCCGAATACCGAAGGCGACTATTGTTTACGCCTGATAGTTTATGATGGCCATGACGAACAAGTTTTACCCGCCACCACGACCATCAGCGTAGACACGCTCAATCCGACCGCGCCCGGCGATCTGAAACTTTTCAGCCGCGCCGGCGAAACTTTGACTCTGTCTTTCGGCGCCTCCACCACCGAAAGCCATTTCCATAAATACCGCCTTTTTTACAAGGCGGGCGTGGCCGCTGTCACTGAAAGCGACTCCGAGCAGATGGACGATGATTTGGACTACCAAGATTACCGCGGGACCGCGACCACCACGGTTATTAATTTGAGCCCCAACACGCAGTACAGTTTCAAAATATTCGCTTATGACCATTATGGGAACAAAAGCAGTTCCGGACAGACAACTTTCACCACCAACAGCCGGCCCAGCGGCGCTTTCAACCCCAGCTTGACCGCCCAAAAGATTGACGGCACCGGCGCGGTGGAAGTTTCCATCCAGGTTTATGACACAAATGGAGATCCTTGCCGCGCGAAATTAGAATATGCCGGCGCGGACTGCGATTTCTCTTCGCCCCAGGATCCGACTTTGGATGAAAATTCCGCCACCATTACGGCCGATTACGGCCAGCCGGCCATTGCTGACGACTACGAATACCAGATCGGCACGGGCACGGATTTGATCGTCACGGCCAGCGGCGCGAATAACGTCAAATTCCACTGGCTGTCCGCCACGGATTTGGCCGGACAATCAGAGACTTATTGCCTGCGCTTGACGGTTTTTGACGGCGCGGATACGCCGGCGGCCGCGGCCACGACCACCTTGCTGATTGACAATCTGGCGCCCAGCGCGCCCGGCAATTTATCCGCGGCCGCGGCGGCGGTCAGCTGGGTCAAGCTGAATTTTTCCGCGACCAGCTCCGATGACAACTTCAAAGAATATAAGATCTTTTACAAAGCCGGCAGCGGCGGCGTGACGGAAAATGATTCGCCGTTCACGGCGGCTCAGGACGGGAATTTGGCGGAGTTTGATTATGGCGGCGCGGCTTCCACGACCATCACTGGCCTGGCGCAAGCCACACCGTACTATTTCAACATCTGGGCCTATGACGATTTCGGCAACCGGACCGCCGCGGCTCTGGAAACGGCCACCACCACCCTGGTCCAGCCCAGTGCCACCTGGCGGGAAACGGAGGACGCGCCTTTGCCGACAGCGGGCGTTTACGCGGTGAAAAACGAAACTTTGCGCCTGCGCTTCGCGCTGGCCAATTTGGGCGATATAAAAACGGAAAGCGTGGTTTATACCCTTGAATATGGGCAAAAAAGCGGAACCTGTGAAGCGATCGGGGATTGGACAACCGTGCCGGCGGACAGCGGCAGCACGGTTTTCGTGATGGCCGACAGCGAATATTTCAACCAGCACAGCTCCACCACCGCCCGCTTACTTAATATTGAAAGCTATCCGTTCGCGCCCGGATACATGGTCAAGGCCGGCGATCACAGCACGGGCTATCAAATCCTCAATAACGGCTATTACACGGAATTGGAATATGCCCTGAAAATACAGCCCGCCGCCCAGGCCGGCGGCACCTATTGTTTCCGCGTGACGCAAAGCGGCGCGCGCGTGAACAATTACGGCCGCTATCCGGAGATATCCGTTTCTCCGCCCCCGGATGCCGCGTTTGTTGCCAGCGATCAATTGACGGACGGATCAGACAAAGTGCGGATCGGCTTTACGGTTGATCATGACGGCGAATTGCCGGTGCGCGCCCGGGTGGAATACGCGTCCGATTGTTCCTTTGCCCCTCCCGGCGATCCGTCTTTGGACACGGAAAATATCAGCGCCACTTATGGCCAGCCCGGCATTGACAATAACAGTGATTATCAAATCGGCACGAGCGCGAATTGGATCATCACCCAGGAAGGGGAGAATGAAGTCTATTTCAACTGGCTGGCCGGTACGGACGCGCCGGCTGAAGAGGGCGATTATTGCTGGCGCTTGACCGCCAATGACGGCTATGACGACCAAAGCGCGCCCGCCACCACGAGCGTGAGCGTTGACACCAAGGCGCCCAGCGCGCCCGGCAACCTGTCCGTCCTGGAAAAGACCATGAATTCGGTCACTCTCGGCTTCGGCGCCACCAGCTCGGACGGCTATTTCCGCGAATACAAGATATTCTACCGAGAAGGCGCGTCCGGCGTCACCGAATCCGACTTTCCCTGGGCCTCCAGCTCGGACGCCAGCCTGGGCGCGTTTGATTACCAAGGCGCCGCCTCCACCACGATCACCGGTCTAATCGCGAATAAGCAATATGTTTTCCGGATCTGGGCCTATGATGATTATGGCCACAAAACCCCGTCCGCGGGCGAGGTGAGCGCCAAGCTGGTGCCTACGATTTCCGGCGTGGTCTATGACGCGCCCGGCGGCAGTCCGGTTTTAAGCGCGCCGACCGTGACGATCGCGGTCAACGGCTTTACGCGGGAAACGCAAAGCGCTCTCGCGGGCAACGGCCGTTTTACTTTTTCCGATATTGATCCGCCGGAATCAGGCACGCCTATCGCGGTCTTTTTGAACAATAACCTGGAAAAGGGCGCGGTCTATTTTCGTTACGGCGTCTCCGGCTCCATCAACGATCTGGATATCTACCAAAATTACATCATTGTCCGGCATGACGATGCCGGACCGATCACGGTCGCGGATCTGGACAGTTATGACGGCGACAACGATCCTGATATCAAAGCAACTGTGTCCGGAGAGAGCCTGGTTTTGGCCGCCGGCCACAGCCTTTATGTCTGGCCCGGAGACATTTTCCTGTCCGGCGACAACATCCTGTCTTTCACGGACATCAAGATCAAGGGCAGTTTCATCGCTTCCGGCACCCAGGCCATCACCGTTTATGGCGGTTGGGACGGCCGCGGCGGCGTGTTTGCGGCGGCTTCTTCCACGGTGGAATTTGCGGCTGGTTCCGGAAGTTATGATATTTTCACGGCCGGCGCTGATTTTTATAATCTGATTTTTAACGGCGCGGGGGCCAGCTGGAATTTTGCGGACAACGTGCGCGTTTTGGCGACCACGACCTTGAATCAAGGCGCTTTGCAGGCCGGCGGAGACAATAATTTTGAAACCAGGAGCTTGGTCATCGCCAATGGCGCGTCTTTTGAAAAAGCGACTGGCACCGGCCTGCTCATTTTTGAAGGCGACGGCCAAGACGGTTATTTTCAAGATGATAATTATCCCTTGATGGATTTGGGCAATGCGCAAATCGGTTATTCGCCGGCCGTAACCCGCTTGAATTCCGATTTTTCCGCCACCAGCCTAACCGTCAACAGCGGCGACAGTTTTTTCACCCGCGGCTATGAAGTGGGCATCACCAATTACATCGCCGTTAACGGCATATATAATGCCACGGACGACAAGGAAGGGGACGGTACAATTACGACTTTGGGCACGGATTGGACCGTGGCGCCGTCCGCGACCTTCGTCGCCGCCAATTCCACCACCACTTTCAATGGAGCGGGCGCCAGTTTGATCAGTACCGGCGGCACGGATGACAGCCATGATTTTTATCATCTGGCCTTCGCCAAAGCCAGTCTGGCCACCAGCACTTTATCCGGCTATGAATTGCAGGTGAGCGGCAACCTGGCCATCGGCGCCAATTCCATCCTGGACGTGGGCGGGAACAATTACGACATCACCGCTTTGGGCGGCTGGCAGAACAGCGGGCAATTCATCGCTCGCCAAGCCAGCACCACTTTTTCCGCGGTTGGCCCCGGCCATATTATTCAGGCGGGAAATTCTCCTTTTTACAATATAATTTTTGACAGCGCGGCCGGCGGTTGGACGATTGCCAGCCACGCCACTTCCTCTAACGACTGGCGGATCACCAGCGCTTCCAGCCTGTCGGTCGCGGCCGGCCAGTCCGTGGCCGTCACCGGAAAATATATCATCAGCGACAGCGCTCCGTCCGCCACGGCCTGGGCGGCCGGCTCGGCGCTACGGCTGGGCGGCAGCCAGGATTACACGATCGGCGCCAAGAGCCAGGATCCGGAAACATACGCCCGTCTGCTGGTCGGCCCGGGCCTGGAGATCACCCTCTGGAATTCTTCGTCCACGCTTTATGACATTGATGATTCATCGGTTTTATATTCCATCCATCATCATAACGATGCCGGCCAGCTTTTCATCTGGGGGCAATATGAGATTGGCGCCGGCCGTACTGAATATTGGAGCCGGTTGCTTGATTTTGACGGCACGGATATCAGCGCCTCGCCGCGTCCGGCCGTGGTCCGGATCGCGGATAATTCGGCGGTGATCGTGAACGGCGGCACGTTAAGAATCATCGGCGCCACGGGCGCGAGCACCACAATCAGCCGGCAGGGAACCGGCGCGTACGGCTTGTCGGTCAGCGCCGGCGAGCTGGAAGCGAATTATTATGAAATCAGCGGCTTGGACCAGGATGGCTTGGAATTATCCGGCTCCCCGGTAATCCATTCTTTGGATAATGGCAGTTTTGAACTCACATATGACAGCGGCGCCCTGATCAGCATCGCTTCCTCGGTCCTGGCCGCCAATCCTTATGCCACGACGACTGATTGCCGTTTTGCCACTTCAACCGATGCCGCCAGCGGAATCAATGTCGCCTTAACTGGTCTTCCGCCCGCGCCTTGGACTTTTACTAATCATTACGGCGGCTTGGCTGGCGATGATTTTGACAGCGATCCTTTTGATCCGCGCGGCTATTTGGTCTGGGATGACAGCCCTGATTACACGCCGCGTTCCCAGGATTGGCGTTGGTTCCATGACGAAAAGAGCGAGACTCCTTCCGACCGCAATCTGACTTCCACCAATACGATGCCGGTGATCGGCCCGAATAATATTTTGAAATTGCGCCTGACCGTCAAGGAAACCGGCGGTCTGGCCGGACAAAATGTCAAGATGCGCTTGGAATATTCCACCTATTCCGATTTCAGCGCCGACGTTTGGCCAGTGGGCGAAATCGGTTCCACTACTTCGGCTTGGAACTATGGCGATGGCGCCGACAATGACAATGATCCGATCACCACCCATCTTGTTTTTGACGCCGATGCCCTGGCTACGCACAATGAATCCGGGTTGTCTTTTTCGGATTACGCGCACGCGACCGGTTCGGCCGCGGAATGGGAATTCACGATCCACAACCATGACGGCGAGGCTTATACGGCCGAGAATGAAAGGGTCTATTATTTCCGGCCCCGGGCGGATTATGATCTGCTCGGCTTGCCCGGCGAAAAAGCGGTCGTCTATAATGACAGTGAAATTTACCCGAGTGTCATGGTTTCCACCTCTTCCTTGACTTTTGTTATCAGCGGCTTGCCTGCCGGTACCGCCACGGAAGGGGTGGTGACGGATATTGCTTCTTCGCCCCTAACCATCAATTACGGCTCCTTGCCTTGGGGTGCGGCCGTCAATTCCGCCCAACGTTTGGTGGTGACCACGAACGCCGAACAAGGCTACCGGATTTTCGTCAAACAGCGCCAAGATCTGACCAGCCAAAACGGCAGTTCAATCTATCCGATCAGTTATCCGAACAGCAGTCCGGCCGCCTGGAACATCAATCCGAATGTCAGTGGTTTCGGCTATCACACGGGCGACGAAACTTTGACCGGAGTTTCTCCTTCCCGTTTCGCCCCGGACAATACTTATGCCCGCTTTGACTCTGTTTTTGATGAGATCGGCTACCATCCTCTGCCGGCGCAAGATGACGTTTTTGACATGGTTTATCGCTTGGAAATTACCAATATGCAGGCGTCCGGAGAATATGAAACCGGAATAAATTACGTCGTAATCCCGAATTTTTAAAGTTAATCATCCGAATGATCCGCATAAGGGGACACGCATACTACGAATATGGCATAATTTGATGAGGCCAATCAATTCATATCTGTGGATAAATATTTTATCCGGAAAAATATAATACTATCTTTAATTTATTTTTTCTTTAATATTAAAATAAAATATATTATAGTAAATATTTATTAATATCGGTCAGAAATTATTGACCAATATTTATAAATAGGGTATAATAGACTATAGCAGTATAGCAATATAGCAATACTGTAAAAAAACAAAAAAACTAAATAAAAATGAAAAACAAAAGAAATTGGGTAAAGATAAAAAGCCCGATTACCACGCAAATATATAGGTTATTTACTATAATCTTTTTGCTTTTCAAGTAAAAGGATTTTTTTGTTGGAAAATTTTAATTTACGGGCCGGAAAGGTCGAGCCCATAAAAATAAACACTAAAAATATGCCACAAACTAAAAAATTCCGTTTAAAAGACATTGAGGAAGAGGTTGACCGGGACAAAACTACTTTGATCCGCTGGGAAAGGGAGGGGCTTATCCCAAAAGCCAAAAGAGATTCCCGGGGCTGGCGTTATTACAGCCAAGAGGAAATCGCCTCTATTGTTCACAAGGTCATTGCCTCGGATTATTTCCGCAATACCGCTGCCTATTAAAGATTCATATAATAAAATAAAATTTAAAAAACTATGAAAAACAAAAAGTTCAGAAAAATCGCCGTTAGTCTCCTGATCTTTTCCATGGTCGGGATCTATGGCTATTTTCCGCTTTTACGTTCCGCGGCGGCCGTTGATTCCATCATGCAAGCCAAGGACACGATCAGCGATTCGGACGCCGGGGTGGTGGCCACGCACACTTTTACTTTCACCACCGGCACCACGACTCCGACCGGCGGCTATTGGCTGATTGATTTTAATAACGTTGTCAACGGCTTCAGCGGCCAGGCTACCGGCAGTTTATCTTGCGCTTATGGCGCGGCCAACATTGACGAAGATGCTTATGCGGATGGCCAAGTTTTCTGCCGGATGACTGCGCCTTTAGCCGCGACAACGACCCAAGTGGCCATTTCCGACGTAACCAATCCTATGCCCGGCAGTGAAGGCGTTAAGTACATCTGGGTTTATTTATATGACGCCAGCGGCACGGTTTTGGAAAGAGTGCAGTTGGCGGTTTTCATCATCCAGGATGTCCTGGTTACCGCGCGCGTTGACTCATTCTTGAATTTCACGATCAACGGCGTGGCCGCGGACGCGAAAACCGTCAATGGCGTAAATTGCGACGAGACCACCACCGCTACCAATACGCCTTTCGGGACGCTGGTTATCAATGCCACCACAACGGTCTGCCAGCGCTTGAACGTGACCACCAACGCGACTGAAGGTTATGTGGTCACTGTCCATCAGGATCACGAGCTTTTATCCGATGGCGGCGCGAACATCAACAGTTTCAATAATTCCCCGGACAATACCGGCTCCTCGACGCCGGAAATCTGGCAGCACCCGAAAAATATTTTGGATACCTATAATACTTACGGCCACATGGGTTTGACCAGCGATGACGATGACGGCGTTTTACTTGGTAATGATTATTACCAGGGCGGCGCGGCTTATTATGTCGGCTTGAACAGCACGGATCCGGTGGCGATTATGGCGCATGACGGTCCGTCCGACGGCACGACACAGAATATCGGCGAATCGTTCGTGGCCTATTCCGTCCAAGTCGCTTCCCTGCAGGAAGCCGGCGATTACGAAAGCACCTTGACTTATATCTGCACTCCGACTTTTTAAGCAAATAGTCGCGGATTCATAAGTATTTGTTCACGATCCTGCCCCGCTTGAAACGGGGCAGGATTTTTTTTGAGTTATCCACATGAACACTCATCAAAATTTAATTTTCAAAACAGCGGTGTGTAGATTAGAAATTATTTATTTAAGATTAAACAATTATTATTTATTTTCTGGTAATTGGCATAACGATGTTAAAATGTTATAATATCAACAGCTATTCCTTTTGGTTTATTATTAATCCCAAAACCAAGCAGGCTTAATAAATTTTTTTGCTCTAACAGGCAATCAAAGGTCGAAAGCTTGCAAAAAGGAAAAATAAAAAATTTAGAATTTAAAATTTCTTAAATTTTAAATTTTATCCTCATGCTAAAAAGACACCAAGGGCGCATTGCCCTGATTGCCATTATGATTTTTTCATTGGTGGCAATGTATGGTTTTTATCCGTTTAACGGTTTGATCAAATTCGCCAAAGCCGGCTCGCTGTACAGCGTCAAAGACACGATCAGCGATTCGGACAAGCAGGCCTCTTCTTCCCATGCGATAGTTTTTTCCATGAGTACGGCTCTGGGAGAAAATGAATATGTGGAGGTCAGTTTCCAAACCGGCTTCACCAACTTTGCCAGTGCGGCCATCAATTGTCCGGCCAACACCACCGCTTCCACCACTTCCGCTTCCGATGATTATCGGGTGCTCAGGTGCAAAGTGGACGCGGGCCAAAGCCTGGCTGTCCAACCGGCAACGCACACGATCACCATCTATAATCTTTTGAACCCGAACGCTACCGGCGACAAGGATGTGACTGTGACCACTTATGATAACACGGACACGGTCAAGGATGAGACGGTTCTGAAAGTTTATATCATAGACGATGTGACCGTGCGGGCAACAGTTGACGCCACTCTGACTTTTACGGTTTCCGGGCTGGGGCCGTACAGCACCAAATCAACGGTGAACGGCATCGGTCTGAGCGGAACTTCCACGGCGGAAGAAATCAATTTCGGCACCCTGCATTCCAACGCCTCCACCACTTTTGCCCAGAATCTGACGGTTTCCACCAATGCCACGGACGGCTTCATCGTGACGGTGCAGAAGGACCAAGATTTGCAGAATGCGGCCGGCGCGACCATCAACAGCTTTAACAATTCTCCGGACGGCACCGGCTCAACAACCCCAGGTCCCTGGAGCGATCCCGGCGGCGTCCTGGAAAGTCCGAATACCTACGGTCATTGGGGCTTGACTTCGGATGACGATGATGCGGCTGATAACCTGATCATGACTAACGATTATTACCAGGGCGAAGCTTATTACGTCGGCACTGATGGTACCGATCCGACGATCGTGATGGCGCATGTTGGCCCGGCGGACGGCAGTACCCAGAATATCGGCATGGCGGCCGTCGCGTATTCTGTCCGGATTTCCGACTTACAGGAAGCGGGCGATTACAGCACGATCCTGACTTATGTCTGCACTCCCACTTATTGAACTTGTTGATATGTGCGGCAAAACAAAGACTTCCTTGTTTTTCAGGGAAGTTTTTGTATATTATTAGACAAAAAAGAATTTTTTTATGAATTGAAACATTTTTAAAAAAATGTTAAAATATGATTGAGTAAGAAATTGACGGGCGTAGAGTGGCTATACCCATAATTTATATTTAACTATTTATATTAAGGGCCGTTTATTTTCGGACTTATGTTTTTGTCCGATACGGACTCTTTCTAAAAAAAGAAAAATGAAAAAGATAATTTTCTTGTGTCTGCCGATTTGGCTATTTTTCATCGCGACTTCAGTCCAGGCCCAGTCCATCGGTTTAAGAATCAGCCCGCCTCGCTTTGAATACGTTGCCGAACCGGGCAAAATTATTGAAGATTATATCAAATTAACCAATGAATCGGAAGTCAGCAAAACTTTATTTCCCTATCTTAAAGATTTTAAAGCGGAAGGCGAGAACGGCGTAGCCAGGCTGATTCCGCCTGGTTCAGAGGAAGGCGCTTATCTGGCCAGCTGGATTGAGATTGATCCGGCCGGATTGGATTTTTCTCCGCAGGAAACGAAACAGATCCCTTTCAAAATCAAAGTGCCGGGCAATATCGGCCCGGGCGGATATTACGGCGCGGTGGTATTCGGCACCAAGCCGCCTCGGCTTTATCAGAACAACGAAGAACGGGGAGCAGGAATGTCTGTTGCCCAGCAGACCAGCAGCCTGGTCCTCTTGCGCGTCAAAGGAGAGATTTACGAAGAGGCCGCTATCCGTGAATTTATTACAGACAAGGAAATTTATGGAACGCCTTTTTCCGTTGCTTTCACGGCCCGGATTGAGAATCTGGGCAATGTCCATGTCAAACCCAACGGCTTCATCACGATCAAGAATATGCTGGGCAAGAAAGTGGCGGAAATTGACATTAATGAGACCCAAGCCAACATTTTGCCCCGCAGTATCCGCCGTTTTACGCAGAATTGGTCCGGCCAGCGGGCTTTCGGGCGCTATACAGCCGAACTTGGTTTCAATTACGGCGCGGCCGTGGACAAGGGCGGGCAAGGGAAGCAAACTTTGTTTACGTCCAAGACTTTTTGGATTATGCCTTGGAAGCTGGTTCTTTTGGCCGGCCTGGGAATCGCCATCGGCCTTGTCTTGATTATCCTCGCCCTTCGTTTTTACCGTAATCGGGCGATCGCGAGCGCTTTGGCCCAGGCCGGTCTCCGGTCGGCCGGCCGCCGCAAATATCGCGGACCTTCCCGCATCTGGCATTTTATCCTCCTGTTGGGCGCCCTGCTTGTCATCGCTTTGCTTTTTGGCGTGGTTTTATATTTTCTGATTTTTGCCTGATGTCCGGCCTGAAATATTTTTTGGCGCGGGCAGATTTAATCAATCAACCACCATGGATTTACGGTATAAAAAGTTATTTCTCGGGGTTTTTTTACCGGTTTTGTTTTTTTTGGGAGCAGCGGTTTCGGCGCAGTCTGCAGACGCGGGCTTGACGGCCAGTCCGCAGATCATTGACGGCCAGGCGCAGGCCAAAGACCTTTTGGAATATGAATTTACGGTCCGGAATGATTCTGAACAATTCCGGCAATTCTATATTTTTGTCAGCGATTGGGATGAATTGTCCGGCCGGCAGGATGATGCCGATCCGTCCGGTCTTGACCGGTCATTATCTTTGGCCAGCTGGATGAGCATCAAAAGAGGTGTTTACGAAATGATGCCTAAAACCGAAATAGTTATTCCTCTGAAAATTAATGTTAATCTGAATGCTAAGCCGGGCCGGCGCCATGCGGCCATTACTTTCGCCGAGGGCGGGGATCGGCCGGCGGCGGCGGGAAATATGGCGGCCGGCGGCCAGCCCCAAGCGCTGGTAAACCTGGAAATCGTGGAAGAGATCATTGAAAAAGCCCAGATCGCTGATTTTAAGGCGGAAAAAAATGTCTGGTTCCGCGCGCCGGTAAATTTCACTCTGACGATCAAAAACATCGGCAATCGGCCGGTTCAGCCCCAAGGTTTTTTTTACATTTTTAACCGGCGCGGCCAAGAGATTGAAAAGATTCCTCTTGGCTTTGACGCGCCGGCCATTTCGCCGTCTTCTGTCTGGACTTATAATTTTTCTTGGAAAAACGAGGACGTCCGCGGCCGTTTCCGCGGACGGCTGGAAATGGAGTATGGCACGGCCTCGCCCCGGGATCTTCTGGACTCAATATTTTTTTGGGTGATTCCAGTGCGTTATCTTTGGTTCGCCGCCGGCGCATTGTTGGCTTTGCTTATTCTGGTCATAATTGTATTTTTCCGCCTTCGTCCGCGCTCCGATTGGGCTCCGGACGATCCGATCCGCGGCCATGACGGCGTTATTAACCTGAAAAAAGAAAAATAAGAGAAATAAAATATAATGAAGAATTATTTTTTTTCTAAAAGTCAGAACCAATCTTTTGGGCTGGTGATTGGGAAATTCGGCCAGTGTTTGTTTTTAGTCTTTTTTACCCTAGGCTTTTTAATCAATCCTGCTAACGCGCAGAGTGATTTGAACAAGCTGACCCTGACTATTACTCCGCCTTTGGTCAAGGCGAATGTCAGCCCGGGCGACACTTGGAACAGCTCGGTCAAGGTCATCAACAACAACAACCAACCCATCAAAGTTTTCACGGAGAAGCATGATTTCAAGAGCGGAGAAGAGGGCGGCATTGTTCTGCTCGCGCCGCCCAGCCAATCCAGCCCGGACAGCCAGGATTTTCTGCTCACGCAATGGCTGTCCATTGAAGCCGGGCCGATTGAGATCCCGGCTCAGAAAAGCGTTGATATCCCTTACACCATCAAGGTGCCGGCTAATGCCGGACCCGGCGGCCATTACGGGTTGATTTTTGTCGGCACCAAGCCGCAGGCGGAAGCGGCCGGCACCGTCCTCAAGGTTTCTTCCCAGCTGGCTTCAATCATCATGCTGACGGTGCGGGGGGAAACGACGGAAAGCGGCGAAATCAGGGAATTTTCCACGGACAAATCCGTTTACGGCCGCGCGGATGTGAATTTTTCGGTCCGTTTCACCAATACCGGCAACGTCCATCTTCAGCCGCGCGGGGATATTGTCATTTATGACCAATGGAATAAGGAAAAGGACAGGATTAATATCAACCATCAGAGCGAGTTCGGCAATGTCCTCCCGCAGAGCACGCGCCAATGGCAATACGTTTGGACCAAAGGCAATGGGCTTTTGGAAATGGGCCGGTATCGGGCTATGCTCGTCCTGTCTTTCGGCGAGACCAGCTATGAAACCGCGAGCCAGAGCCTTTATTTCTGGAAAATGAATTTTCCCGTTTTGTTCGGCTTTCTGGGCGGCTTGGCGTTTTTAATCATTCTGCTGGTCTTTTTACTCCGTTTGTATATCCGCCGCGCCGTAAAAAACGCACAATCATTTTTGCGCGTCAGTCCGCCGCCCGCGCCCGTCGGCCCGCAAACGTTGATTATTCCAGCGGCTGGCCAAGCGAACGGCGGATCGATTAACCTTAAGGACAAACCGGATTCCGTTTCGCCGGCGCCGCGCCGGCCGCGCCGAAAAAAGTTAGTCGCGGCCGGTTTGGCCGTTGTTCTGGTTTTTTCCGGCTACTATTTTTTCCGGTCTGGTACGGAAAAAGCTCCGGCTTTGGACGGATATCCGAAAATAAACCCGGTCCAGACAGAAGAAGCTCCGGGTGAGCCGGTTTTGCCCAAGGAACAGCCGTCTTCAGGAATGCCGGCCGCGAACAAAATCGTTTTGCCGGCCATAACGATCCTGAATGGCAGCGGCCAAAGCGGCGTAGCGGCCCGGGCTTTGGAGTTTTTCGCCTCCTCCGGTTTCCAGGAGATCAACACCGGCAACGCGGATCGTTTTGATTATGCCGGCACCATAATCAAATATCCGCAAAAATACGCCGCGCAAGCGGAAGCGGTCAGCCAGCTTTTTCCGATCGTGGTTGAGTTGATGACGGACGAGACGCGTCCGGAGGAAATTATTGTCATCCTGGGCCGGGATTTTTCGTTACAATTTTGATAGAGCGCTAATTATTGCCGTTTACTTCCGGGTTTTAATTTGTTCCGGCCGCGGGCATTAATGCTTTTTCCCCCCGGACAGGATTAAGTCTCTGAATATATGATCAAGAAGATCGTAAAATTCATCCATGGCTGGCGGATCTTTTTTTTCCTGCTGATCAGCTTGCACTTCTCGCTTTATCTCCAATTAAATTCCATCGACCTCGGCCAGTTTATCGGCGCCGGTTTCAGCAAGGCCTTGAGTGTCGGCATGTCCGTGGGTGTCCAGGAAAATCCGCACAATAAGCTGGCGGCTCAGTTGGCCGAAAAAGAAAACCGTCTGGCGGAGAAAGAGCATGATTTAACGGTCAAAGAGGAGAACCTGGCCCGCCAGGCGACCATGGGCAATCCGCTGATTCTGACCGTGATTTTTCTGGGCATTGCCGCTCTTTTCATCCTGATTCTTTTGAATTATTATCTTGATTTTCGGCGGCGGCAAAAAGACAAAAAAGATGGAAAAACCAATTAAACCGATAATTTTTTTCTTGGCCGGGGCGATTTTCGCGTTCGGACTGTTGTTGTCTGGCGCTGAATCGGTGTCCGCCAAAGGTTTGGTTCACATCAGCGACCGTTTGAGCGATTCCGGCCCGTCCGCTTCTTCCAGCCATGAGATCAAATTCCTGCCGACTGTTGATATTCCGGCGGGCGGAAGGATTGTTTTTACGCCCGCGCCCGGGGAATTTTTTATTCCCGCGGAATTTTCCAGCGCGGAAGTTGATTTTGCCACCAGTTCCTCTCTGGGCGGAGAATTTATTGACCGGGAAGTCTCCGCGCTTGTTTCAACTTCCACGGACGGCGTGGCGGTGACGAGCGGAGCGAATGGCCGGATCGCGATCACCTTGAACAGCAGCGCCGGCGTGAGTGCCGGCACAGCCGTAAAATTGGTATTCGGCCGCTGGGCCGCGTCTGGCGAAGCCGGCCAGACCGACATCATCAATCCGGCCGCGCCCGGTTCCTATTCTTACCAGTTGGATTTTTACGACGCGGCGGATCACTTGATAGCCGGCGCCGATTATCTCAAGGTGGCGATCGTGGCGCCGGTATCAATGACCGGCTATCAGACCAAAATCCGTTTCAACGGTGCGCCCAGCGGCTTTCTCGCTTATGGTACGACTCAGACTTACATGTCGCTCCAGACCAATTACGTTGCCCATTGCCGCTACAGCATCGCCTCCGGCACGGCCTACGCGGATATGACCGACAATTTCGAATATACCGACGCTTTTTTCCATTCCCGCCCGCTGATCGGTTTATGGCCGGCGGAATATAATTTTTATATTCGTTGTTTGGATACGAAAGATATTGCCGATGACACTGATTATTTGATTAATTTCACCATCAAGGCTCAAGGCGATTCCGAAGGAACGGGCGA
>Ga0210017_1000984_pt1 | contig 24788 bp, 24 predicted proteins | sample CryGeyCG2014_020_FD_183966 | JGI IMG/M metagenome (GOLD analysis project Ga0210017, IMG submission 183966) | Groundwater microbial communities from aquifer - Crystal Geyser CG08_land_8/20/14_0.20 (SPAdes) (version 2) | ecosystem: Environmental > Aquatic > Deep subsurface > Groundwater | place... | reverse complement strand
TTTCTCCATTTTTAGACTATTACCAAGAAACCACAACCACCGAACTACTAAAAAAATCCATGGGAGAAAGGTCTTGGAAAATTATATGGGAACCGCTTATGCGGGGAAAATTCGGTAAATATGCGGAAAATATTTTAGCTTCATTTATCTGGGCGCGGATTAATAAACGCACAAAAAAATTGGCCTATATCAAGGGCGGCTTTCAAAGCCTAATTGATTTTTTGGAAGTATTAAATAAAAAACAAGGGGTTGTGGTTAAAAAAAACACCACCGTGAGTCAAGTAGAAAAAAGTAACAATAATTTTGTGATTATTACACAGGCAGGGGAAAGGGGGGCGTTTGACGCGGTAATATCAACCCTCCCAACTCCGGTTTTGGCTAATATTACAGGAAAAATTTTCCCACAATATTACCAACAACAATTAAAAAACATTAAATATCTTTTTGCGTCTAACTTGATAATTGAATCAGAAACGCCGCTTTTTGAAAAGGAATACTGGATTAATGTTTGCGACAGAAATCTTCCAATTTTGGCGTTAGTGCAACATACAAATTTTATTGATAAAAAACACTACAACAACAAACACATTCTTTATGTGGCCAACTATTTTGATAAAGAAAGTCCCTTGTTAAAAATGGATGCGCAATCTGCTGCGAAGTATTTTTTCCCATACCTAACACGAATAAATTCTAAATTCCATATTCCAAATTCCACATTCTATTTCAAAGCACCTTTTGCTCAACCCATTGTCGACCGCAAGTTTATAAAAAACAAACCGGATTTTATAACCCCGGTAAAGAATTTTATCATTGCCAACCTAGACATAACCTATCCTTATGATCGCGGCACTAATTTTTCCGTTAAAATGGGGAAGCGCGCAGCGGAAACATTAATAATGAATAAATAATTAAATAAACAAATAATTAAATTATGAGAATAAAAGGAGTTCATCATATTAAGTTGACCGTAACTGACCTGAACAGATCAAAACGGTTTTATCAAAAAATACCCGGCTTTAAAATCGTCGCGGAGCATCCGGATTTTATTATGTTTTATAATAACTTTCTCTATCTAGGTTTAACCACTCACAAAGGAAAAGCAAAAGCAAAATTTGATGAAACAACCACAGGTCTTGATCATATTTCTTTTGTGGTTGAGTCAAAACAAGACCTAGATGGGGTAATTATATTTTTTGACAAAGAAAAAATTCCCCACGGAGAAATCAAAAAACTTTCAAACAATACCTATGTTTTAGCCTTTCGCGACCCGGACAATATTCAACTGGAGTTGAGTTGGAGGGGGAAGGGTTAGGGTTTTATAGTCTATCAATCACCGGTAAACCGCCAAAGTCGGTTTTTCGCACTTCTTTGAAGAGGGGATTTTTTATTAAAGCTGGTTTTCCTTCGTGTTCAACCACATAATAGGCAAAACCGCGGGTTTGTTTGACGAGTTCATAATCAGCGTGTCCAGGAAGACTTGCCTCATCTTTTTTTTCAAAATTAACCGGGCTGTCATCAGCGGTAACAAAATATGTCGTTCCAATATTAACGAATAGGTGACCGTATCCCGGTGGCATATATAAATGATTGCTCTGTTTTACAACAGTTGCCTTAAATTCCTCAACTTGATTAGCAATCATTTTACCATTATTATCAACCGCAAGTTTTTGTGAAAGCGCGACACCTTGCCCAAAAACAATCCAATAATTTTCGTCAAGGTCTCCAATATGATAATGACCATAGGCTTTAATATATTCACCGCTAATTGTTCCCGGTTCCCAAACCGTAATGTTTCTTTGGTCACGACCCCCACGGACCATATAATAATGAATCGCTGGACCAATACCATTAGGATCCATCAAAACTTCTTGCATTTTTTCATGAGAACGCGCCGCATAGTGATTTAGAACAAAGGAAAAATTAATATTCATATTTTATTCATTATTTCCAACCGCGGTTTTTTAATTTCCTTAATTCTTCGGTTTCGTCGGGGCGATGATAATCGTCCTCAAGTCTTTCGGTTATTCCAATTTCGGGAGTTGATACTTCAATCACATCACAGTCTGTAATACCAACCAGTCGGTGGCGTTGTCCAACCAAACAGGTATACCCATGATTATATTCTAACTCTGTTTCCACCAACTCTTTTTTTTCATTGTCCCAAACAACCCTTGCATTTCCTTTTATCATGAACCATGTTTCCTGTTTTTTGTCATGTCTTTGTAAAGAAAGTCTTTTTCCTGCATTGATATGTAATATTTTTCCCACGTATGGTAAGTCAGAAGGAGTCCAATGAATCTCATACCCCCAAGGTTTTATTACTTTTTTTTGATAAGACATATTAATACACTATGTTAATCAAAAATTTAGTATAATTCAAGACGTGAAACCTAATCCCTTGTTAATCTACCTACGGGTGCTTCGGGTGAATCAGTGGATAAAAAATTTTGTGGTCTTTACGGCAATAATTTTTTCCGGTCAACTATTTGATCTTCCCTTATTTTTAAGTTCATTTGGGGCCTTTTTAATCTTTTGTTTGCTTTCTTCAACTTCATATGTTTTAAATGACGTGATTGATTATCCCTATGACCGCAAGCACGCGATTAAAAAAAACCGACCCATTGCATCGGGTCAGGTGAGTATTCCTCAAGCTACTTTTATTGTTTTTGTTTTGACAATTGTTTCTTTATTGTTGTCTTTAACCTTTTCAATTTCATTTTTTTTACTCGCGCTATTTTTTATTCTTCTGCATTTTTTTTATTCGCTATATTTAAAAAAGTTTCCGGTGATTGATATTTTTACAATTTCTTTTTCTTTTATGATCCGGGCCATGGCCGGTGAAGTAGTGACCGGTTATCACATTCCAATTTGGCTATTATTAACAATTTTTTTTATCTCGCTTTTCATGGCAGCAATTAAAAGACAGGCGGAGTTAGCCGCCCATGGAAAAGAAGCGCGCGCTTCACTCGTTCGCTATCAACCCCATTTTTTGGATTTTTTAACCTATACTTTTGCCACAGCCACGATGATTGCCTATGCAACCTATGCTTATGTGGAAAAAATTCCTCAAGCGAAAACAGTTTTTACAGATAAATTTGGCACATGGGTACCGGGTTTTGAGGCAAGAAAATGGATAATGATCACGATTCCCCTGGTAGTTTATGGTCTTTCCCGCTATGCGCAGTTGTTGTATGAAAAAGCAGAGGGGGAACGCCCGGAGAAGATAATTACCACAGACATTCCTTTGATCGTTACAATCTTTTTATGGGGAATAATCGTGATCAGTCTGATCTATGTCTTTTGAGAGAAATTACTTGTTAGAACAAGATAATTAATATCAATTGTTGCTTATAAACGGTTGCACGCGATTTAAAGTTATTGTAAGATGATTTGCGTTAATTATTTAATCTCAATTTTATGAAAATCGATACAAAAAATCCCAAACAACAGGCGGTTTCTTCAGCGATTGAACAGATTCAAAAACAATTTGGACGGGGTGCTATTATGCGTTTTGGACAAGGACCGGTGGTTCCAGTTGAGGTAATAAAAACCGGCATTATGCCACTTGACATTGCCCTTGGAGTGGGTGGAGTTCCAAGAGGAAGGATTGTGGAAATTTTTGGACCGGAAGCATCCGGTAAAACCACCATTTGTTTGTCACTGATTGCTGAAGCTCAAAAAGCCGGTGGAGTGGCGGCCTTTATTGATGCTGAACACGCAATGGACCCGGCTTGGGCAAAAATACTTGGCGTCAAGCTTGAAGAATTATTAATTTCACAACCTGACACCGGTGAACAGGCACTGGAAATTGCCGAAACTTTAATTCGCTCCGGCGGGGTGGATTTGGTAGTGGTGGATTCAGTGGCAGCGCTTGTTCCAAGAGCGGAAATTGAAGGGGAGATGGGTGATTCGCAGATGGGACTGCAGGCGAGATTGATGTCACAGGCTTTGCGAAAATTGACCGGTATAATCTCTAAATCAAAAACCACAATTATTTTTACCAACCAACTGCGTTTAAAAATCGGAATTATGTTTGGCAATCCGGAAACCACACCTGGAGGACTAGCGATGAAATTTTATACATCTATCCGGATGGATGTACGTAAAATTGAAACCTTAAAGAAAAATAATGAAGTATATGGAGCGCGTATTCGCGTTAAGATTGTGAAAAATAAAGTTGCACCTCCTTTTAAGGAAGCGCAACTAACTATAACCGCAGCTGGCATTGATCATATCGATAGCTTGATTGATTTGGCCATTGCCGTTGGAGTAATCAGCAAAAGCGGAGCATTTTTGCGCTATGGTGAAAAAATGCTGGGACAAGGAAAAGAACAGGCAAAAGAAGTGTTGGAAAAAGATGAAAAATTAAAAGCACAGATTATTAAGGATGTGATGGGTAAATTGCTGGAGAAGAAATAAAAAATGGATGACAATTCTAAAATCGACTCCTCTCGTCAATTAAGTCGGTTATTTAACTATGCGTGTTTTTATCTAAAGTTTCGTCTACGCAGTAAAAAAGAAGTAACTAATTATCTACGTAAAAAAACTAAAAACTGGAATAATCCAACTTCTTTGATTGACGCAACCATTAAACATCTGGAAGAAATCGGTTTGATTAATGACCTGAATTTTATTGCCTGGTTAGTTCGGAGCCGGACAGCGGTTAAATCAAAAGGGGAAAAGGCTATTAGGATTGAACTAAAGAGATTTGGTGTTAATAATGATTTGGTTGACCAGTATTTTTCCCAAAACCCGGTTGATGACCAAGACTCTGCTTTGCGCTTGTTGTCAAAAAGCTGGCAACGTTTTTCCGAACTTCCGGAAAAAATCCGTTTTCAAAAAGCCATCCAGTTTCTTCTCCGCCGCGGTTATTCTTTTTCTTGTGCGAAAGAGGCGTATAATCAAGTGAGGGAAAGCGAAGTTGATAATACTTAGTTTTGGTGGTTGTCGATTGACAACCATTTGCAATTGACTTTTGAAACTTTTTCTGTAAAATTAAACATCAAGATGGATAAAGAATATATCAGTCTTCCTAAATTAGCAGAGCTTTTTGGGGTCAGTCGTCAGGCAATTCAAAAAAAACTAGTTGGTAAAATTAATGCAGGTGAAGTGAAAGTGAAAACAGAGGGAAACACTTATTTTATAGAAATTACTACCTTACCTAAAGATCTAAAACTTAAATTAAAAAATTTACCCGAAATGGGGAAAGAAAAAGCACAAAAACTTATGGATAACACTGATAAGGATTTGCATTTTGAAAAAGAACTTTGGTCAGCCGCTGATAAATTACGAGGTAATATTGACGCGTCTGATTATAAATACATTGTTTTAGGACTAATATTTTTGAAATACATTTCTGATGCTTACTACAGTACTAAAAAAAAGTTGGCTAATATCGTAAGCGATGTGAAAAGTAATTCTTATGTTGGTAATGAAGAAGCAAGAAAATCAGTTATTGAAGACCCCAATCGTTATAGAGGAGAAGGAGTATTTTTTATTCCTGAAAAAGCCCGTTGGGAATATCTACGAAGCAAAGCCGGTCATCCGGACATCGCGAAGTTTATCGATGAAGCAATGGAAGAAATTGAAAAAGAAAACCCAAAACAATTAGGTGGAGTTTTACCAAAAAATTATATCCGAACCCCGCTTGAGCCGCATATTTTAGGTGAGCTTGTCAATATTTTTTCTAAGATTGATTTTAGTGAAGATGAGAAAAAAGAAAGAGATATTTTAGGTCGGGTATATGAATATTTTTTGGGGCAGTTTGCTTCTTCTGAAGGAAAACGAGGTGGCGAGTTTTACACCCCAAGACCAATTGTTAAATTGTTAGTGGAAATTCTTGAGCCTTATGAAAATAGTCGAGTTTTAGATCCTTGTTGCGGGTCAGGAGGAATGTTTGTCCAGTCAAGCAACTTTCTTAAGGAACATCACCGGGATTCAACAAAAATCGCTATTTTTGGACAGGAAAGTAATCCGACGACTTTAAAACTCTGCAAAATGAATCTGGCAATCAGAGGTGTTTTTGGAAATATTCAGCTTGGCAATACTTATTATGACGATAAATTTCCAGATACAAAGGTAGATTTTCTACTCGCAAATCCTCCTTTTAATGCCGAATGGGATCCGGGTCGGCTTTCTGAAAAAGATCCGCGCATTTCCTATGGCATTCCTCCAAAAGGAAATGCTAACTTTTTGTGGATTCAACATTTTATTAGTCACTTAACTCCAAATGGTATGGCGGGTTTTGTTATGGCCAACGGCGCTTTGGCTGTCTCTGGAAAAGAAGGAGAAATAAGGAAAAAAATTGTTGAGGATGATTTGGTTGATGTTGTTATTGCCTGTCCGCCGAAACTTTTTTTTAATGTGACTCTTCCGGTATCTTTATGGTTTGTGACAAAGAATAAAGAGGGAGGAAAATTTAGAAATAGAAAGGGAGAAACGCTTTTTATTGATGCCAGGGAAACTTTTCACCAAATTTCAAGAAAACAGGTTGAGTTTACCAAAGAGCAGATTGAGAAAATCGCCGGAACCGTCCGCACTTGGAGAAATAGAAAAGATTATAAAAATATCGCCGGCTTTTGTAAGTCTGTAAATCTTGATGAGATCGCCAAAAACGGTTATGTTCTGACTCCTGGTCGTTATGTAGGTATTCCTGAAGAAATCGACGATGGAATTCCTTTTGAAACAAAAATGAAACAATACTCGGAAGACTTAAATAAATATTTTGAAGAGGGAAAAAAATTAGAAGAGGAGATAAAAAATAATTTGAAGAAAATAAGCCCACTGTAAACTATGTAGGTTTCCCTACGCAAGGCATGAAGCCTGCTTTCATTTACAGAGAGCTTAAGTGATAAATTAGTGATAAATTGAGGTAGCGTCTTATACAACGGCGATCCTTGACTTGAGACATTCCCAATTTTTGGGAGGAACATCAAAGCGCTGTATAAGTTATTATTGCATACCTCAATATTTTAATTATATAGCATAATAAAAAAAATGTATATTTCATATTTTGATGAATCTGGAGATGATGGATACCCAAAATATTCATCTGAAATTTTTGTTTTAACATCAATCTATTTTCATCATCAAAACTGGAAAGATGTTTATAAAAAAATAATTGATTTTAGAAAATCTCTTAAAGATAAATATAGCTTTCCTATTAAATTTGAAATACACACAAGAAAATTTTTATTAGATAAAAGACCCTATAGGACTTATAAATTCAGCGAGAAAGTAAGATTAGAAATAATTGAAAATTATAGTAAATTTATTAACACGATCGATATAAAATCAATTACGGTCATTATTGATAAGAAAAAAATTAATTCAAAGAATGAGAGATTTTATAAAGACGTTTTAGGACAAGCCCTAACTTTTAATGTACAAAGAATAGAAAATGACATCAAAAAAATTAATCTCACATCAAAATTCATGATAATTACCGATGAAGGAAGATTGAGTTCTATGAAAAGAACCACCCGCAAAATCCAAAAAATAAATTTTATTCCTTCGAAATATACTTTCTCCAGCTATAGGCAGAACATTGATTTATTAATAGAAGATCCTTTATCAAAAAATTCGGGTGAATCTTATTTCATTCAAATAGCAGACTTTATTTCTACTTGTGCATTCTTACATTTGACATCTCATTCAAATTGGCATAACCGTTTAAAGTGGTTAAAAAAAGATCAGATAAAATCATTACTTGACAATATGAATAATATATTCAATAAAGAAGCTAGTAAAAGTAGTGAGTACGGATTTGTTTGTTGCCCTAAGTAAAAAAACACCACCTACGCGTCATTCGACGTTTGAGTGGTTCACTATTATAATGACAGATTATTTAAAAGTTGTCAAGATGTAAATTGGCAGGTATCAAAAAGCAAAAGGGACTCACCGAGGAGCCCCCAAGCCAACGAATTTTGGTTGATTAACAACCAAATATATAATAACACAAAATAAGAAATATTTATCGAAAAATAATATGCAAAATCAAATTAAAACGTGTCTAATCCAATGTGATTTTTTAAATAAACTACCAAGTTTTATTCTAACAATATTTTCGGCTGTATTTATTATATATTCATATTTTTATGTTAAAAACATTTTTACGAAAGCTGATGAAATAGAGAAAAACATATTTTTAGTTAAAGATGTTATTGATAATATGGAGTATTTAATGCTTCATGAAAGAGGTCCCATATCCCAATCGGTTTTAGATAGAGTCGTAGGCAGAGAGCGTAAAGTCTACGTTGCAGAGTTAGAATATCTAAAAATGAAAAGGCAGTTTTTATTAGATAGAATACCCCTTTTAGGTGTATTAAAAAAATAACTATGCAAAATCAAATTCCAAACAACTGGCAGAAAGTGAAATTGGGAGAGTTGATATATATTAATTCAAAACAAATAGGAGCAAACTATCCTCACGATGAGATTGAATATGTTGATATTTCATCTGTGGGCACTGGGATTTTAGATAGAACAACACATTATAAACTTTCTAAAGCACCTGGAAGAGCTAAACGTTTATTGAGTGATGGAGATACAATAATTTCAACAGTGCGTCCTAACAGAAGATCATTTCTCTTTATCAAACAACCAAAAGAGAATCTTGTGGTATCTACTGGATTTGCAGTTTTGTCTCCAAAATTAAACATAACTGATCCTAAATTTTTACACTATCTTGTTACAATAAAAACTTTCACGGAGTATCTATCCTCGAATGTTAAAGGTTCAGCATATCCAGCCATATCTCCTGATGTTATAGAAAATGCAGAAGTTAATGTACCAAACTATCCTGAACAAAAACGGATTTCCTCAATCCTCTCCTCTTTTGATGACAAAATTGAGCTGAATAATAAGATAAACAAAACACTTGAAGAAACAGCGAGCGCAATTTTTAAGGAGTGGTTTGGAAAAAAAACGAATAACGAAGAACTAATAGTGAAAAACTTAATAAAAGATATTGCTTTTGTAAAAACAGGAAATAGACCAGGAAAATTAGATAAAAAAAAAGAAAATAAATATGCAATTCCAGTTTATGGAGCAAAAGAAATAATGGGATATACAAATAAATCACTTTACGATCAACCAATTATTATTACAGGTAGAGTAGGAACAATTGGCGAAGTGACTATAATAAACGAGTCATCGTGGCCATCTGATAATGCGCTTATTTTAATACCAAAAGATTATAATTATTTATATTTTATATATTTCTTAGCAAAGAGGATTAATTATTTGTCTTTAAATAGAGGTTCGTCTCAACCATTGATTGCTCAAAGCGATATTGAAAATTATCCGATTGATTTACCAGATGAAAAAAAAATAAAAGAATTTAATATAATAGTTTCAAAATTATTTTTACTAAAGAATAATAAAGAAAAAGAAAATCAAAAATTAGCAGCATTTCGAGATCTGCTTTTGCCGAAGCTGATGAAAGGAGAAATAAGAGTACAGCGAAGAACGAATAACGAACAGTAAAGAACTAATAGTGAAGAGTGAATAACGGGGAGTGAAGAACTAATAGTGAAAAGTGAAAAATTAAAACATTTTTAGTTTTTAGTTGTATGAGCGAAAGTATTTTAAAAACAAAAAGTTATAACTTTGCTTTAAGAATAGTAAGATTTTTTCAATTTTTACGCAAAGAAAAGAAAGAATATGTTTTAAGTAAGCAGATATTGAAATCAGGGACAGCTATTGGCGCTTTAATTCGAGAAGCGGAATTTGGTCAATCAAGAGCGGACTTTGTCAATAAAATGCAGATTTCTTTAAAAGAGGCAAATGAAACGGATTATTGGTTAAATATTTTACGCGACACAGGTTATATTAACGATAAAATGTTTCAATCACTTGATGATGATTGTCAAGAATTAATAAGATTATTAGTTGCAACTGTAAAAACAGCAAAGAAACGAATAACGAACGGTGAAGAGTAGAAACTAATAGTGAAGAGTGAAAAGTGAATAATAAAAAACGAAAAATTATTAGTTATTCACTATTAGTTATTAACTATGAATAGATTTAATGAGGACACGCTATCAGAGCAACCAGTGATTGAGTGGTTGAAGAAGATGGGTTATGAATATGCTTTTGGACCGGAGATTTCGCCGGGTGGTTCTTTTATGGAGCGCGGAGATTATCGACAGGTTGTACTCGAAAACAGATTAAAGCGGTCATTGAAAAGAATTAATCCTGATCTCCCAGATCATATCTTAGACCAAGTGTTTAATAAGATTTCCAAATATCATCATCCGGATTTGGAAATGGGGAATAAAGAAATATATGAAATGATCACTCGAGGAGTGAGGGTTGATGTCAGAAATGAGAATGAAGAAATAAAAGGGAAAATTGCCAGAATAATTGATTTTGACCACTTGGAAAATAATGAGTTTTTGGTGGTTAATCAATACACAGTTCAAGGAGATTCTGTTCGCATTCCCGATGTTGTTGTTTTTATTAATGGTCTTCCGGTTGCCATTTTTGAATTAAAAAGTCCAATCAGAGAAAAGGCAACGATTGCCGATGCTTATGGACAGATTCATGAAACTTATAAAAAAGAAGTTCCAAAAATTTTTTTCTATAACCAAATTTTAGTAATTAGCGATCTTCTCAAAGCCCGTCATGGAACCGTTTCTTCACGCTTTGATTTTTTCACCGTCTGGAAAGGAATAGAAAGTGAAAATGAAAAGAAATCTGATAAAACAGAACTGGAACTTTTAACAAAAGGTATTTTTAAAAAAGAGCACTTGCTTGACCTAATTCAAAACTTCACTATTTTTGAAGCCGATGCGGAAGAAGACGCTTCCAAATACACTAAAAAAATGGCGATGTATCACCAGTATTTTGGTGTTAATCGAGCGGTTGAAAGCACTTTAAAGGCAGTTAACGGTGACAAAAAAATCGGCGTTTTTTGGCATACCCAGGGAAGCGGAAAATCTCTATCAATGGTTTTTTATATCAATAAGGTCAAAAAAATTGAAGAGTTAAAAGGTCCGACATTTTTGTTTTTAACTGACAGAAATGACCTTGATCAACAGCTTTATAAAACCTTCTTAAGAACCGGCTATCCAATGGCCAAACAGGCAGGAAGTATTAAGGGATTAACAGAAAAATTAAAAGGCGTAGGTGCTGAAGTGCTTTTCACTACGATTCAAAAGTTTGATATGGAAGAACCGCTTTCAACGAAAGATAATATTATCGTCATTGCCGACGAAGCTCACCGGTCACAATATGCAGAGTATGCAGGAAATGTCCGAAGCGTTTTGCCAAATGCTTCATTCATGGGAATAACCGGAACACCGATTTCTTTGCAAAATAAAAATACCCAGATGGTATTTGGTAATCATATTAGCCAATATCCAATTGATCGTTCGGTCGAAGACGGGACAACGGTTCCAATTTATTACGAAGGCAGATTGGTACCCTTGCACCTAATGAATAATTATATTGACGAAGATTTTGACAAACTGGTCGAAGAACACCCTTTTGAAACAAAAGAATTTTTAAAGAAAAAATGGGCGAGGATTGAAGAAGCAATAGGGGGAGATGACAGACTGCAAGAGATTGCTGAAGATATTGTTTTTCATTTTAATAATCGTTGTCTTGAAGGAAAAGCAATGATTGTGACAATGAGCCGAAGAATTGCTACCAAGATGTATCAAATTATTTCTAAAATAAAAGATTCGCCTGAAATGGCAGTGGTTATTTCTAGTAATAAAGATTACAAAAACGAAATTCAAAAAGAATTAGATAATAAAGAACTGGAAAAAAGATTTAAAAACCCCGACGATCCTTTAAAGCTGGTGATAGTTTGTGACATGTGGCTGACTGGATTTGACATTCCCTGTCTTCACACGATGTATTTGGATAAACCTTTAAAAGGTCATACTCTTATGCAGTCCATTGCCCGAGTTAATCGGCGTTATAAAGATAAAATGGGTGGATTGATTGTTGACTATATTGGAGTTGCAGATAACTTAAAAAAGGCTTTAGCTATCTATACTTCAGACATTCAAAAACAGGCGATGTTCCCGATAGAAGAAATAATCGTAAAAATGTTAGAAAGATACAATCAAGTTAAAGGATTTTTTATTGATATTAATTATCAAGATTGGAAAAAACTACCAAGTGATAAATTAAACGAGATATTTTTCAAAGCGATTAATTCAATTTTGACCGATTGGAAAACTGGGGGAATTGATAATGGAAAAAAGAAAGAGTTTATAGAGACATCTTCCCAGTTATATAAATTATTTTCTTTGGTAATGCCTCATAAAGAAGCTAATGCCATTCGGGATGATATTGAGTTTTTTGAGGGAGTAAGAAAGGCAATCATCAAAAATACTCTGGTTGACCCGGTTTATATTGATAAAAACACCGAAACCGCCATAAGAAATCTCATTACCAAAGGAATAAAAGCGGAAGGAGTGATTGATATTTTTGCCAAGCGGGACAGACCCAATATTTCCATTCTTGACGAAAAGTTCCTGCAAGATATAAAAAATTCTCATTTAAAAAATTTAACGATTGAAGCAATTAGAAAACTGCTTAATGATGATTTGCGAATGAGAATGAAAACAAATCTATTTCGTTATCAATCGCTATTAAAAATGCTGGAGGAAATAATTGAGGAATATGAAAATAATATTATCAACTCTTCGAAAGTAATTGAAAAACTTATTGAGTTGGCAAAAGAAATAAGAAAAGCTCAAGGAGTATGTGAAGAATTAGGATTAACACCGGAAGAAACTGCTTTTTATGATGCTTTATCAGTTGGTAAAAAAGCTTTAAAAGATCAGGATTTCAAAGATTTAGTTAAAAAAATTGTCAAAACATTAAGACGAGATATTGCTATTGACTGGACTAATCATGAGATTATTAAAGCAAGAATCCGCGCCGATGTGCGATTGGTTTTATTACAACATAATATTTCTTTAAACGAGGTTGATCAGATGATTGAAAGAATTTACGAACAGGCAATTAATTTATACAAAGATTATCCGAGAATGTATGCGGTAAATTGAATTAATATTATTAAACTCCTAAACTACCTCCGAAGCATCTGGGTTTATTTATTTGTCATTCCTTTTTCCCTTTGCCACGGTTTTTTATTAAAGATTTCCTTTAAAAAACCTCACGGTTCGTTCCATGGCGGTTTCAAATGATGGAGAGGCGATGTTGTGTCCGCCGTCCTCATATTCATAAAACTCATATTTTTTCGAATTAGCCTTTAAAACCTTGACTAAATCTCTCGAATAACCAATATCAATAATTAGATCGTCAATAGCATGATGAATTTGCAGAGGGCGGGACAAATATTTAACATTTTCTGTCAAAGAAATCGCTTTCCAAAAATCACTGTTAAAATCAATTATTTCAGGATTTGATCTGATTTTTTGAATTTCCGGTGAAGTTTCCCTGTCTTTTTGTGCAACTCCAGTTTTTCTTTCATACGGACGATGGACATAGCTGTTATCACTGATTTGATATTTAACAAAATCTTTATAACTATAAACCGCACCAGACCAGATCGCTCCGGCTTTTATTTCATTGGACACCAACATTGCTCGAAATACCAAATTACCTGCCATACTATGCCCCCACATTCCGATTCTTTTTGGATCAACCACATCATACTTTTGCAAACTTTTTAATGCGGAAATGGCGTCAATAGTATACGCAGAGGAAAAATATGAGCCGGATGCATCGCCTTCAGATTTGCCGTTTCCCCGAAAATCAATCTTAAAAACCACAAAACCATTTTTTGCCAGATAATCCACATAAGTCACATATCCTTCGGTTGTCACATATTGAGACGGTGGAATATATCCGTGATTAAAAATAATTACCGGAAAACCTTTGATTGGTTTTTGTTCTGTTGGTACTGTTAATAAACCAAAGACCTTATTCCCCTCACTTAAAAAACCGCCAATATACTGTTTATAATTACTACCATTTTCCAGTTCTTTTTCGATCAGTAATTTTTTCGAATCGACTTTTAAACTACGCAGATAATCAATACTGATTGGAGAGTTAACAATTTTTTTATCAGGGAGATAAGCGGTTTTAATTAGCGGATTTTTTATTATTACGCGCTTTTTAAAAACAAAAATCCCTAAAAGTATGAACGAAACGATAGATAGCACTATTAAAATAGTAAATTTTTTCATATATTTTAAATATAAACCATAGCGCGTTTTATGTGTCGTAAATGCAAACATCGTCTTAATATCAATAAAGTAGTCTTATATTAACGGGATTGCTTCGTCGTTACGCTCCTCGCAATGACATTATTGTTCTTATCATAAAAATCAATGGTTTTATATTTTTAAACCAAAGTCAAAGCAGTGCCGGTGTTGTTGGCGCGTCCTGTGCGGCCTATCCGATGAATATAGTCTTCATAGGTCGCCGGAACATCATAGTTAATTACATGCGTTACATTGGGGATATCCAGTCCGCGCGCTGCCACGTCTGTGGCAACAAGAATACTGACAACATTTTCTTTGAACATCCGGATTGCCTGTTGGCGTTTGAACTGGGGTTTATCACCGTGAATAGAGGCGACTCTAAATCCTTTAGAAAATAAGTCCCGACTTAAACGTTCCACTCCCATTTTTGTTCTTCCAAAAACCAGGATTTTTTTAAATTTTTCACCGCGAAGTAGTTTATTTAACGCATCGCTTTTTGATTCACCATTTGTTAGACGCACGACGTCCTGACGGATATGACTGGTGGTTTCCTGGGTTTTGACAGAAATTATAATCGGGTTCATTACAAAAGATTGAATTAGTCGATTAATTTCAGGAGAGACAGTGGCTGAGAAAAACAAAGACTGTCTTTGTTTTGGAAGAAATGAAATAATATGTCTGACGTCATGAACAAATCCCATATCCAACATCCGATCAACCTCGTCAAGCACAATCATTTTAAATCGTGACAAATTAAGAATTTTTCGTTCGATAAGATCCTTTAGTCGTCCTGGAGTGCCAATAACCACATGAGGATTACGGCGCAGTTCATATATTTGGTTTTGCATTGATGATTGACCAATGCAAAATGTACTATAAACGGATATTCTATTAACAAATGCACGAAGTTCATCTCGTATTTGAAGAGCAAGTTCTCGAGTCGGAGTAATAATAAGCGCCCGATACGTTGGGTCTTTAACAATTTTTTCAATCAAAGGAATAAGAAAAGCTGCAGTTTTGCCTGTGCCGGTATTGGCAATTCCAATCACGTCTTTTCCGTCAAGAATTGCCTGAATTCCTTTTTCCTGAATTGGCATAAGTTGAGCATAGCCTCGACGAGCAATATTATCTTTTAGTTTTTGGTTAATCGGTAGGTCATTAAATTGTTTTGTAATTTGGACATGTTCAACTATCGGTCCTTTAACCGACGCTTTTGAAATATATGCGTGAATTGAAGCAGGATTTGGCGCTCTGTTGCGGGATCCACTAAACCGATTAACACGACTTGAACTGTGATAACTGTTTCGACGAAAAGGACGATTATACATAAGATAATAAACAAAATAATAAAATAAAGAAGGTAAGAGCCCAAAAAGCTCTATTTTTTAGAAAATAAAATTAAGAGAGCTTATATATGTATATTAATGTATATTATACAAAAGCAGATTCTTACAATCTTGAAATATATTATAACACATTTTCCATGATATTGTATGCATTAATTTAATATTCCTGCCTGATGGCAGGAAGGCGAAATTTGAAATTTAAAAAAAATTAAAAGTTAAAAATAAAAAATAAATTAAACGCAGTTAGAGTTGGTTGAGAAATCAGTTGCGAAAAAAGATAATAACAATTACAATAGACACAGTTAAAAATTGTTTGAAGTAAACAATATATTATTAGCATTTTTTAATCAATAATTAATACATAAATGACGAAAATTATACTTACAGAAAGGTAATCATCGTGGATTTGAGATTAAAATGCTTCAGATAAAATCGTATTGTTTGCTGCAATATATATCAAAAATATGTTTCAAAATCTTCTCGGGAAGTTATTTACCAACTCCAAACGACAGGCAGAAATAACCGCAAAGTTTGAGCAAAAAGCCAAAGAAATTCTTTTGAAGGCAAATGAAGAGGCATTAAAAATCAAACAAGAATCAGAACGTGAAGCGCATAAAATTGTCACGGAGTCGCTTGAGGCGGAAAAGCGACTAGCAAGAAAAGAACAGCAGATTGAAGATCGAGAAAATCAAATTAATAAAGAAAAACAACAGCTCGAGAAAACAACAAGTTTTAATGAAAGCGTTAAAAAAGAATATGAAGAAAAACGCGAAACAATCATGCATAAACTTGAAAAAATCGCTCAACTAACCAAAGAACAAGCAAGAAATTTATTACTGCAAGGTTGGGAAGAAAAATTAAAAACCGACGTAGCTAAAAGAATTAAGCAGGCAGAGGAAGAAGTTAAATTAAAAGTTGACGAGAAAGCAAAAGAAATTCTCACGGAAGCAATGCGTTTTGGAGCAATTGATGCTGTGTCAGAATATACACTATCTATTATCACACTCCCAAGCGATGACTATAAAGGAAGGATTATTGGAAAAGATGGTCGCAATATCCGTGCTTTTGAAGTGGCAACCGGTGTTGATGTTGACCTTGAAGAAGAAAAAATGATTCGTTTGTCTTCTTTTGACGCGATGAGAAGAGAAATTGCTCGGATCTCTTTGGAAAAACTTATTAAAGATGGAAGAATTCAGCCGCAACGGATTGAAGAAATCGTTAATAAAACCAGAGAAGAAGTTGAAAAAACAATTTTTTTAGCTGGAGAAGAACTAGTTCATAAAGTCGGAATATATAATTTACCGGCAGAAATTGTTAAGCTTTTAGGTCGATTTAAATTCCGTTTTTCCTACGGTCAAAACATGATCATTCACACACTTGAAGAAACAAAAATTGGAGTGGCTCTCGCGCATGAACTTGGAGCTGATGTTAACATTGTTAAACTGGGTTGTTTACTACACGATATTGGAAAGGTTATTGCTGACAAAGAAGGATCACATGTTGATTTGGGGGTTGAGTTGGTAAAAAAACATCGTTTTCCACAAACAGTAATAGATTGTGTTGCGTCCCATCACGAAGATATTCCTATGAATTCAACTGAAGCGGTGATTGTTTATATTGCCGATGCGGTTTCTGGAGGTCGACCTGGTGCGCGTCATGAAGACTTCGAAGAATATTTAAAAAGAATAAAAACAATAGAAGATGCAGCAAAAACTAAAAAAGGAGTTCGTGATGCTTATGTCTTGCAAGCTGGTCGTGAACTTCGGGTCTTAGTCAAATCAGATAAAATCACCGATGATGAGTCGGTAATTATAGCGCGCAAGATTAAAGAAGAGCTTGAAGAAAAGTTTGAAGTATTTCCGGGCCAGATTAAAGTGACAGTAATTCGGGAGTTTCGAACAGACGCGACGACGAAAATTTGATACATCCTTCTATAAAGCCCCAAATTTGATATAGATTGTTATAATAAGATATTTTAAATATAGATTGACAAGAAGCCCAAAACTCCCTATGATATTTCTGTAAATTTAAAAGTAATAATTACGGTTTTATATTATCCACCTACGTTCGGGTTCGTCTCCCCGCCCTGGCGGGGCAGCCGAAACCCCACTTCGGTGGACATAAGAAACCGTAAGCTCGTTTTACTCATTAACAGTTTCTAACGAAAGGCGGTGAAAAATATGACAAAAGCAGATTTAGTTGCTCAAGTTGCGAAAAAAGCCGGTTTAACTGCAAAAGCCGCAAAAGATGCTGTTGGAGCAGTTTTTGCTTCAATGAGTGACACATTGAAACGTGGTGAAAAAGTTGTTGTTACAGGCTTTGGCACTTTTATGGTGAGAAAAAGAGCCTCACGTAAAGGACGCAACCCACAAACTGGTGCTGAAATTCAAATTCCAGCCACCAAAACCCCAGGTTTTACTGCCGGTAAAAGTTTAAAGAGATTGGTCAAATAATTTCTGGGAAACAAACATAACCAGGTACCAAAAGAGTACCTGGTTTTTTTGCAACTAATCTGGTATAATGAAAAAACCTGAATTTGTTATAAGTTTTTCCAGCATATACCCATCTAATCCACTATTGTCCCGCTTAGCGGGACAAACTGGAGTAAGATGGGTATACAATTAAAAAATGAAAGGTTTGATCATTAAGTTGTTATTAATAACTGCAATTTTCTCTTTTAGCATTGTGTTTGTTTATTCACAAACCATGCCAACCATAGAGAATGGTGTTGCCTATGAATTACCCTATGCCGGTTTATTGCCCGATCATCCACTTTATATTTTCAAAGCGATACGTGATCAATTTACTGTTTGGTCAGCGCGCGACTATTTAAAAAAAGCCCAATTATATCTTTTATATTCTGATAAAAGGTTAGTGATGGCGCAGCAATTAATCAAGCGCGGTAAGTCAAAACTCGCAATCACAACTGTTTCTAAAGGAGAAAAATACTTTCTCAAGATTCCAGATATTTTAGAAACAACGCGAAAACAAGGGGTAGAGGCAACCCAGGATTTTGTGAATAAAGTTAAATTAAGCAATACCAAACATATTGAAATTATTGAGAAAATGGCAAAAGAAGTGCCTCAGGGAGAAGAAAATTCATTAACGGCTACTTTAAATTTGAGTCTTCAGATTCGCGAACAATTGAAAAAGTTTTAACTTGAATTTTCGTAATAATAAGCTGTTTTACTACTAATATGTTATACTGGAACTTATGAGAAAATTGAATAAATACTTGCCTCAAATTAAACAAATTATTGCAAGAAATCTCGACTTATCAGAATATCGTTTGTTTCTTTTTGGTTCGCGAGCCTTAGGTAAAAATGCTGAATATAGCGATTTTGACATTGGCGTTATTGGAGGAAAACCCTTGTCTTCTTCTGTCAAAATTAATATTGAAGGAGATTTGGAGGATTCTGATATTCCAGTGAAGGTTGACATTGTTGATTTTTATCAGGTGACTGAAAAATTTAAAAACATTGCTTTACTTCATACGGTTAATTTATAATTAAAACCATGGAGCTTGGAAAAATAAAATCTCTTTTTCTTGATTTTGAAAATGCTATTTCTTCATTAGAAGAAGCTCTATCTTTCGAACCAACAGATATCAACATTGATGGCACCATCCAACGTTTTGAATTTACATTTGAACTTGCGTGGAAACTTATTCATGCAATTGCCGCTTATCAAGGAAAAGAGGAGGAAGCGCGAAATCCAAGGAGCGCTTTTCGTTACGGTACTTACGTTAAATTAATTGACGATGTTGAAGCCTGGTTTGGTTTTCTTAATGCGAGAAACTCCACAGTTCATCTTTACAATAAAGCTGCTTCTCGTGCAGTTTATAATCAAATTAAGTCTTTTCCTATCTTGGCAAAGAAACTTATAAACGAAGTTAAAAAAGAATTTTCATTCTAATCTACTTGCCAAATACATTTGGGCGAGAGCTTGTGGCGTGAATTCAAAACCGATTTTAATTCTTGGATGACCAGAAAAATTACCCAGTGACAATGTTTCATTAGGTTTTTCATAAGGCGGAGGGGTAAAATCTTTATCAAATGTTACAATACAATACACATCTGGAGCAACGGTTGCACCCCTAAAACACATCCGTTTTTTAGGTTTATCTGGAGAAGATTCATCGGTCAGTTCTTCGACGTGTGGTGATTGTGCAAGTAAATTATATAAAGCCCAGTCAGCAATCGGAGCATTTTTATTCACTGGTGGCAGTGCTACAAGATTTGTACCCTTAGAAATGTAATTCGTCACAATATCTCTTAAGTCAACTGGAAGTCGATTAAAAACGTCGGTTTGTACTGTTCCAAGAACACGAAGTAAACGATAATATAAATTAACGGGGAATCCTGGTTTTTGTATACGTGGGATAGCGTCTCTTATTAATTCTTCTAAGGAAATTATATTTGGATGAGGAAAAAAATCAGATCGTTCTTCTATGTATGAAACAATAGTTGGAACATCGGTTGTTCCTGGTGGAATAACACAAGATCGTAACGTTGTTACAGCTCTTTCCCCATATTGTACTAGAGCATTGATTAAATTATCAGTTGATTGATTATCAGGACTTTGCGGAGAATTTGGTTCCCGAAGAGTATTTACAGCCGCTGTAAGTTGAGTAATTGGGTTTAATAGTACTTTTTGATCAGTTTCTGGTATAGGTAAGCCAGCCATATTTGATGATTTTAATCATAAAATGTAGTAAAATCAACTATATATTTATGACAGAATTACCAGGTTATTCAGAACAACCAATTTGTGTTCGTCGTCTCGGACATCCAGAAGAATCTGTTCCTCCAGAAAATCCTTTTGCCGTTGATTTTGCCAGAAATTGTCAAACAGCAATTGCGAATTTAAGAAGAAGAATCGCTGAAAGGGGAGAGCTTCCAACCAATGAGAATGACCGTGGTTATATTGATCCTGTTACACGTATTCTTATTTCTGGTGAAGGGGATAGAACTTTAGTTGCAATGAGAAATAAATTTTCTAACCTTAGGGTTATGAGCTATGCAGAAGGTAGACTAAATTTAATATATATGGCTTTTGGTGGTGACAATTACCACCCTCTTGAACACGAAATGTTAATAACAAAGGGAATATTGAGAAATCCAGAAGGAGTACTCTTTTTTGAATACTATGATCCGTTAAGAGGAAGAAAAAAAGTTGTGTTAGAAAAACAAGTTGCTTTTGAAGAGTTTTTAAGAACCAACAAACACAGCCAAAGCCAAGGGAGAGCAGCAAGACAGTATTGGGAATTTCTCGTTGGAGACAGTCGTTCTTCGCAATATAGACTTTATCCGAGCGCAGGATCTCCAAGTACAGAAATTCGGTCAAATGATGGAAGTGTGGGGTTATGTGACCAACTCATGATTACATTTGCAAACGGAAGATATGATCTTAGTTTAGCGAATGATCCTGAACTTGGTAGGTTTATTACTGACGATATTGATGTTCCAATTCAAAACGATGGAATTAGTTGTGAAATGTTTACGATGTTAGCAGCCTTTCAAAGATGGTTGTTAAAAAAACCATTAAATCGAAGCGAAAGTTTAAAAAAATCTATTGCAAGAAGACAGCTTGAAAGTGACTTTGGAGTGAAATTTCCTACAAGAAATGAGGCGATTGTACAATATGGAAGATTAGAAGAGGGCGTTCCGTCATCACGGAAGATTATAGTTCTTCCAACCCCACGAAAAATTAATGTTCCATAAATCTAAATAATTCTTTGTATATTCTGTCTGGATTCCCGCCTTCGCGGGAATGACAAAAAACAACCCTATATTTTTAGTTAGCAATAAAATCTCATTCTCAATTGCATCTATTGATAAATATGTTATATTATTATTCTGACTTTCAATGATCAGCAAGGAGTGTAATTAATGATGAAAACAAAAACAACTCAAAATAAAACTACTAATAACTTGATGGATCAATTGTTAAAATCTTCTCAAATTGCAACAATTAAAAAAGGTAAAGAAATTGAAGCGACCATTGTTTCATTTTCCAAAAAAGGGATAATTTTTGATATCGGCGGAAAATCACAGGCGCTATTGGGAACGCGAGAGGTGAAAGAACTATCAACCTATCTTCCATATTTAAAGGAAGGAATGAAATTAAAGGTTCGAGTGGTTTCTGAAGAAGCGCGTGACGGTTATCCGGTGGTATCATTACAAAAATTTTTCGATCGCGGGAAGTGGGACATTTTAAAGGCAAAAAAAGACAGTGAAGAGATGATTGATGTTGTATGTGGTGATTATGGAAAGGGCGGTTTATTTATTGATTTTATGGGTATTCGTGGGGTTATTCCAAAAATCCAACTTGTTGAAAAGAATATTGATAAACCCGAGAACCTAATTGGACAAAGAATTAAGGTGAAGATTTTAGAAGTCGACCAAGAAAAAAACCGTCTTGTTGTGTCACAAAAAGCAGCGGTGTTTAATATATCCAATAAGGAATTAGCTGATCGGTTTGATCAAATTAAGGTTGGAAAAGAGTATTCGGCAAAAGTACTAGGAGTGTCTGATTTTGGAATATTTTGTGAAATTGATGGCGTTGAAGGCTTGGTACACATTTCTGAAATTTCATGGGAAAAAGTTAATAGCGTCGCTAACTATGCCCAACCAGGGAACATGATCAAGGTGATGGTTGCGAAAAAAAATCCAAAAGATATGAAGCTGAATCTTTCCTTAAAACGATTATTAAAAGACCCCTGGGAAAAGATTGAGGAAATATATCCGAAGGACAAAGAAATTGATGGGGAAGTAATTAGAAAAGAAAAATATGGATATTTTGTTAGATTAGATCAAGGTATTGAGGGATTAATCCATATCAGCAAATTAACAGGTAGCGAAGAATATAAAATAGGTCAAAAAATCAAAGTTTTTGTTGAACGGATTAATAAGGTTGAGAGACGCATGAGCTTGCTTCTTCCACAAACTGCCAGACCAGTAACCTACAGATAAAAACAGTTATCAGCAATCAGTTTACAGTCAGCAATCGGCAGTAGGCAATTAGTGATTGATAATAAAAATTGTTAAATTGTCTCATTGTTGAATTGTTGACATTTTTTATTTAATTATTGGACATTGAGAATTGATTGATCATTGAGTATTGGTTATTGATTATTTTTTTATCCCCCTAACCCCTTATTCTCATAATCCGTTAATTTGGTATACTGATTTTATGGAACAACATCCGATTCCCCGTCAAATTACTACCTTTGAATTTAAGCTGATAGGTTTTATGACCCTACGCCAATTTCTTTATCTAGTCGTGTTTTGTCCACTGGGTTTTATTGTTTTCAAATTATTTCCTATCCCACTAATAAACTTTTTATTAGCTATTTTAACGGCTTTATTTGGTGTTGCCTTAGCTTTTATTCCCATTAATGATCGTCCTTTAGATGTTTGGATAAAAAACTTTATCAGACGGTTAAGTTCACCAACTCAATATGTTTTTCATAAAGCTAACGCACCGGTAAGTTTTTTACAAAATCTTGTCTATATTAGTGATCCTCATCATACGCTTGGCCACATTGAGGCACGGGAAAAACTATCAGCTTATCTTGTAAAAACAAAAGCGACAGCACAAAATAATCAAAAAAAACAAGCAGTCCAACATTTGATAAGACAACCCTTGCAAAGTAAGTCAGGTCAATCAGTCACCAATAATCAGTCGGTAATGGGCAGTCAGCCGTTAACAGCCAACAACCAACAGTCAGCAACCAACAACATTCAGGAAATAGGAAATAGCGGGCAGTCGACAGTTAATAATAATATTTCACAAGCGTCAGTTAATCAGCCAGCTACAACTAATAGTTCTGGAGAAAAAGCCCCCCATTTAATTGGTGTTGTTAAAAACAGCAAACAATTACCCTTGCCTGGGATTTTGATATATATCAAAGATGTTAATAATAATATAGTTCGTTTATTAAAAACCAATCCCCACGGAGTCTTTGCCACATTTAGCGCACTTACTCCAGGTGAATATAGTTTTGAGATAAAGGACACCAACAGTCTCTATTTTTTTGATACAATCAAAATTAAGGTTGATAATACCCCAATTAAATCGATAGAAATTTATTCAAAGGAAATATTATAACTATGAAAAAACCAACGTCTCCCATAAAAGCGTCAACTCAACAGTTTATTGAAATTGAAGAAATTAAAGATGACATTTTATTATTAAAAGATAATTCCGCTGCCTTGGTTATTGAAGTTGGAGCAGTTAATTTTTGGTTGTTGTCAACAGAAGAACAAACGTCATTAATTTATGCATATGGAAGCTTGTTAAATTCACTTTCATTCCCAATTCAAATTCTTATTCTTTCAAAAAAGATGGACATATCTTCATACTTAGAATACCTTAATTTTAAGATTACCAAGCAACAGACTGACCTAATGAAGAATCGTTTAAATAGTTATAGAGACTTTATTAAAAATGTTGTTAAAAAAAATAGTGTTTTGGAAAAACGCTTTTTCTTTGTAGTTCCTTTTTCACCACTTGAGATGGGTGTTGGTGCAGCAACCGGCGCACAGTATAAAAAAGAATATGTAATAATGCGCGCAAAGACATCACTTTATCCAAAACGGGATAATCTATTGCGCCTATTGGCAAAGATTGGACTAAGAGCTACAATATTACAACAGCAGGAAATGTCAGAATTATTTTTGAATTTATACAACCCATCAGCAACAGGGAAGAAATTAGCACCAATACAAAGCTATACGGATGTGATATTGACAAATTAATAATTATTTATTCATTGTTTTTTATATGTTTGGAAAAAAATCCCAAAAGATTTCGGTTTCGGAAAAACTAAATGCGGCTAATATTTTAGGACAGGGAACCGTGTCGCTTAAAGACGTGATTGCCCCGTCTTTTATTGAGGTAGATTTTAATAATCTAAAGATTGATGATAAATATTATCGAACACTTTATGTGGTTGGTTATCCGCGTTATGTCAATGCGAACTGGCTTTATTCTCTGATCACTTTTGACCATCCGCTATATATTTCAATGTATATTTATCCAACCGAATCTAAAAACGTATTGGATGAAATGAAAAGAAAGATTGGGGAGATGGAAGCAACAATTGAAAATGATATTAAAGCCGGGAGGATGGTTGATCCGGTGGTACAGGTAAGTCTGGACGATGCATTAGCCCTACAGGCAGAACTGGCTAAAGGAGCGGAGCGGTTTTTTCAGTTTGGTCTATATATTACGATTCCTGCTGATT
>Ga0210017_1000982_pt1 | contig 24805 bp, 25 predicted proteins | sample CryGeyCG2014_020_FD_183966 | JGI IMG/M metagenome (GOLD analysis project Ga0210017, IMG submission 183966) | Groundwater microbial communities from aquifer - Crystal Geyser CG08_land_8/20/14_0.20 (SPAdes) (version 2) | ecosystem: Environmental > Aquatic > Deep subsurface > Groundwater | place... | reverse complement strand
TACTAACACTACTATAGAATAAATGATCATTCAATTTCCATTTAATTTAGCTTCATCATCAGTGTTTATTTTCGTAAATAATATCACCACAATTGATACTAAAGCAAACCCAATGAATATTTTCCCTAGACCAAACCCTTCAATAAGATATCCGAGAAACAACCCAAGAACCCCATAGAAAAACCAGTAAAGAAAACCAGAGAATGAAATTATTGTCGCTCTCTTGTCGCTTCCGATTAGCTTGTTAAAGTAATCAGAAAACAGCGGTTCTCTGAATCTCGACATTGTTCTTGTCATCAGAAATCCGAGAATGACAATTGAAGGTAATTTAAACAAGCCTATCATCAGCATGCCAAGCGCTATTAACACACCAGAAGAGAAAACTGATCTTCTTATCCCGAATTTCTTTTCTATCCTATCAGAGAAATTTGTTGTTATTGCTCCTATAAGATTAGCCCCGCTGAATATGATCCCTATGTATATTATACCTACCCTGATATTCTCAAAATACGGCTGAATAAGAGCTAGGGTCAGCCAAGAAAACAGGTTCAGGAAAGTGAAATTGATTATCAGATAGATCAGCAAAGGATTCATCTTGAGCAGCTTAAAGCTTGAGCTGATCTGATTGAAGGAATTTCTTTCTTTTGCTCTATGGGCCTTTGGATTTCTAAGCGTTAATGAAACCAAAAAAATTAACAGCCAAGAAAAAACATTTGACAGCATTCCCATCTTCAACCCAAAATTCCCTGCAATATAAGCGCCAACAAAAGGGCCGATAATTCCCCCTAACAGAAGGCAGGATGTAGCTTTGGAGAATATTTTTTTCGAGGCATGCTCTTTTTTGTTTTCTATTATGACTTCGTACCCAAATGGAGTTAGGGTACTGAAAGCGAATGTTATCGCCAAAGCAATCAGGGCTTCTGCAATTACAACTTGAATGAAGCTTGTTGAGTTCGCATAAACAAAAGCCGAAATAATCCCTATAAAAGACCCTAATATTATTACTTTTTTCCTGCTCCACAGGTCGGACAATATGCCTGCAGGTATTTGGGAGAGAAACATGATAAATGCAAATATGGCTTGCGTCATCAGGATTTGAACATAGTTAAGCCCTATCGACAGCAAAAAAAGCATATAAATCGCTTCAATAAAATTCACTCCGGTGAGGAACATGAATATGTAATATTTTTTAATTTCATCTATCTTCAGCATTTAACCCACTTTACATCCTGTTGAAACATCCATTCATTTGAACAGCTAAGCTTATAAATTAATTTTTGAGAGGTCAAAATATTGATTGGATTGAGATGATAACAAAACCGCAAGTTGAGATGTTGGATATAGTAGATGAGAACGATAATGTTATTGGCAAAGCTACAAGGGAAGAGTGCCACAGAAAAAAGCTCAGGCACAGAACAGTGAATGCATTTGTATTCGATAAGGATTGGAGTATTTTCATAATACAGAGAAGCGAAAATGTAGATACAGAGCCTTTATTCTGGACAATAACTTCCGGGGGTCATGTAGAATCTGGTCATACTTATGAAGATACAATCAGGAAGGAATTGAAAGAAGAATTGGACCTGAAAGATAAGCCAGTATTCATCAAAATGCTTAGGAATGATGTTGATCATGAATTGGAAAATTCCGCGCAGTATTATGTGATGGCAAATAAAAAACCAAAAATAAACAAAGGCGAAATAAAGCAGGGAAAATTTGTGGATTTTCAAGAGTTGAATCGGCTGATGAAAAAAGAAAAATTCAGCCAATCAGATGTCAAATACATTCATGGAATGCTTGTTGATTTATTAAAACAAAAAAAGATAATCTAGAACAGAATGCCCAAACTACTGAATCTTGCAAAAAAATCAGAAGACTTGGTTAAGCCTTTCGGAGAAATAGATGTCTTATTATTCTACGGAATAGTCGGGGAAAAGCTTAAAAAATTCCTGAAGGGAAAAGAACTTGCAACAAAAATATGGATGCCTTATGGAATACCTTATCTCATCAAACGAGGGTCAAAACTTGAGCCCTTACTTATCGAGGAATTCTTGGAAGCATTAACTCCTGAATTTTTTGAAAAAAGAAAGAAAAATTTAGATCAGGTGAAAGGACAATTAACTAAATCTCAAACAAAAGTTTGGCAGTATTTTTTTCCGAGGAAGCTAATGGATTTCTTCTATGCAACTAACAGTGAAAATCCAGGCAGGGCAATTGACAGAATATTCTTTGACATAGACAGGGGAGACGGAATGACATCAGAGCAATCCCAAGAAGCCACAAGAGAGTTTGTTAAAGCGATAAATCAGGACAAGGAATTAAAAGATGTCATTGGAAAAGTTGAGCCGTTTATTTCTTGGACTGGAAATTCATTTCATGTATATTTATTCCTGGATAAACAGCAGCCAAGCTCATTTTATGAAAAACATTTTCAATACTTGAAAGCCAAACCAGATGAAGGATTCACAGCAAAGTGGTGCAATGAAATTAACAAAAAATTATCATTCAAAATTATTCCAGGCCATGAAAAAGTTAAAGGAACAATAAATATTGATCCTTCACAGACCCCATCTGGCAAGTTGTGCCGAGTACCTCTAGGATCATTGCATATGAAAGATGACAAAACAGTCGATGGGGTATCCTTCCCTGTTGCAGAAAAAATGTTGGAGAAAGACGATCTGATAGATGGGCTTAGAAGCTACACAGCAAAAGATGTTGTTGATTCTTTAGATGAGCTTGCTAAAAGATTCCCGAAGAAGTTTCAATAAATTATACCCACCATTTCTATTATTTTATTAATAGTTTTATTTCTTATTTTGGCTTATTTATTGATCCTATTTAAAACCTAGAAAATCAATATATGATTAATGAATCCAATACTATCCTTAATGAACAGCACGAACACAACAAGCTTATTGGGTTTTACTCAGGGATATTTGTATTCTTTACCTGGCTTAATTTTACAAGGGGATTTTGTTGCGATAACAATAAGCTCAATAATATTTCTAGCCGCATTATTCATTGTAAATAAAATCACATCATTGATGTTGATACTCATTAAAAAAACCATATTTCTCCTGATCACGGGCTTGGCTGTATATTATCTTGCAACCGACTTCCACATTCGTTTATTAGCATCTGGCCTTACCTTAGAAACAATAGTTTTCGGAGTGTTTGGTGTTTTGATAGGTTTATTTGGAATATTTCTTTCAATTAAGACATGGTTTTCAGGAGCCAAAGAAAGTTTTGGCGAGATAAAATATGGAAGTGATTTTGCGTCTAAAGATAAAGGATTGGAGATTAAATCTGAAGATGAGCAAGGAATTGAAAAGCAAGATATAATAACTGAATTAAAAGGCTTGAAAAATGAATTCTCGCTTCAAATGATTAAGCATGATAAGAACCTATTGTCTGTGTTGGTTTATTTAATTATCGGTCAGTTTGGAATATTTTCTTCACCGACTATAGCCCCGCCCAACCCACAGCTTGGCTTAACATTCTTTTTCTTATTTTTATTCGGCGCTGTTATATTTGTCAGGCAAACTTACAAGAACTTCAGAATAGGACTTTTGCATTTAATTATAGCATTATTTTTTGGACTTTTGCTTTCGCTTATTCTTGGATATTTCTGGGGCGGAATTGAATTATCAACTTTATTTTCATTCCAATATTTCGGGACTAGCTGTGTTGTTGCTGTTATTACAGGAATGGCTGTTTCATTGATTATGGGCGGGAAATAGGATTAATCAATTGTTAATACTCGCCCATTTGCTACTTAATTTGGTTCTGATATATGGGGTATTGTTAGGTATCTATTTAGTTATTTGGGATTGTCCCAGTTTTTAAGTCTCTTTATAATACTCTCTAAAAATATTTCTCTACTTTTTATGTTTAATGAACAATGATTGTTTTCTTTAACAACTTTGAACAAATTTGGTTCCACTAAATACATAACCCAAATTAAATCCCATGGACACATATTACCTTTTCTGGAGAAATAACCTTTTATTGGAAAAATTTTATTTTGTAAATTCCATTTTTTTAAATCCCTTGCAATATATTTCATCATTGAGTGTTTGATTTTTTGTATTTCTTCTACAACTTCATTTTTGATGGTTATTGAAAAGATTTCTTTACCTATTGAAAATTTATTACCCCCCAACTGAAATATGAATTTGGCAGATTCAATGTCTTTGAATGCATTGAATGAAAAAAGATACCAATATTTTTTTACTAAATAAGGACCTGATCTAACAATAAAAAAATCAACATTTTCTTTTAACTCGGGATACTTTCTGAACACCGCGGCAAAATCGGTTACAGGACCAAGACCAACTAATATAATTTTTTCTTTACTTTCTCTTATCTTGTTTGCTATAAAATCCGCCGCTTTAGAGTTGTTTTGACCAGAATTAATAGCACCTTTTATTACTGGGATATTTAAACCAGAAAATTTAATCTGTTTTTTTGTTATTTGATAAGAGGTGTTACCATCGGTATTGCCAAAAGTAGAAGTTATACCAATAATTTTCAATCTGCCTTTCTTATGAGCATCTAGTAGGACAGCGAGTGCAAGTGAATCATCTGGTTCTAACGTAAAAAATTTTAGAAATTTTGTTGTTGCTGCGTTATCTGTAGAAATTAGAATTTTTCTTTGTTTAATCATTAAAACACTATTTAGAAAATCAAGTTTAAACATTTGTATAAATTTTTGCTTAAAATTGATAAGAAAAACTAACCTTTCAATACTCGCGCCATTTATTCTTGCATTTAGTGCAGCAGAAGAATTTAGTCTGCGGCTCATCCCCGCCTCTAGTCTGCTGCAAAACCCAGTAGGCCTTATTATTGTGGCATTTATCGCAGTGAACATCTGTCACAGGATATTGCAGGTATTCATCTTCAGGGTTAACCACTTTAATCTTTTCATCTTCATCTCTGATTTTTTCTGATAAGGCAGTCGTCTTAGCCTTGTCATCGCTAGAAAATTTATTGCATCTTCTGCAGTACCAGCCAGATCTGCCACTTCTTTTTTCTGCTATCAACAAATTGCCGCATTTTTTGCAAAACTCAATACTAACCACCCCTCAAAAATGCTATTATATTGAATAAAATTAATTTTGGCAAACCAAGCCAAGGAACCCACAAAACAGCTTTGCCCTTGATATCTGTTCTTTTCCAACATACAGTCCCCTGATTAAGGTTGCAGTCCGGATCCATGACTGGATTGTGATCGCCTTTTGTAAATGGATAACCTTTCTCGTCTATGTAGATGATTCTATGAATAATAGGAACGGGCTGGACTTCATATGTAAATACAATAACATCCCCCACTTTTAATTCATCTTGAGGAATACCTTTAATTATAAGAACATCCCCAGGCCTGAAGCCATTCTTGATTTGCCACGAGTCTATTTCTTCTTTAGAATAGTTGAAGTTTTCTTCTAAGAATTGGTAATGGCGGTAAGGCGTGGTGGCATCATGCACCATTGACCCTGACATAACCGCAACTATAGGAAGGTCTGTGTGAAGAATAAGCCCCATTCCTTTGTTGAGCGCGACTGCAAAAATTATTCCTATGGCTATATATTTGATATTTTCCCATATTTCTTTTTTATCTATCATGCTCTCCCCTTGCTTTCGCCTTTCACCATTGCAGATGCAATCAGGTGTGAAACCCTCAAAGGCTCTGGAATCAGGCTTCTTGTGCATGACAAGCGAATTATTCTTTCAGCTTCGCTTTTTTCCAAGCCTATGAATTGATAGTAAATGCTTTTATTCTTTTCTATTTCCACTTTATATATTTCTCCAGTACTTTTAATAATCTTCCATCTTTTTTCATAATCCTTAAAATTCTTCAGCGCTTTACTGATTTCTTTGAGGTTTGGTTTTTTTCTGGCGACTATTATTATTGGCAGTCCTGTTTTCTCCCTGAGTTTCTTTATGCCGATTAGATTGAATCCCCCTATTGTTACTCCCTTGAACATCAGCACCCGGATCTCTTTCTTATGTCGGGACTTATTCACAGCTTCAGCAATATTATCAGTGGCGTCCAACCCATCTCCAGTAACCCAAGTTTTTATTACCCCGTCAAAGAAATTCCCCCCTCGGTAAACCGCGCCTATAACCAGAACTTTTTTATGAGACCTTGGACTGAACGGGGCATCATCCATTCCCAATATGCGGATTTCATTCTTTATCGAACGCATAATAATAATTTAGGAAAACAAAAAGAAAAAAAGAAACTTAAATCTTTACCAATCTTCTTCAACTTCATCTTCGGATTCTTCCATTTCTTCTGATTCATCGTCACTAGAGTCGTCATCATCCCATGCCATTGATTTCACCTAAATTTTCAACGATACTAGTTCTTTCAATTATTTATACTTGTGATTTAACATCCCAAAAATAAGAAAAAAAGAGAAAATAAAAAACTTCTTAAAACCGATTATTTCTTCTTCTTCTTTCCTTTCATTTTTTTCACCCTTTTAAATTACAAGGCGTCCTTACTGCTGTCGAACACCCAACAATATTCATAGAATTCCAACTACCTTTTTTTATATTTTGCAAAGAAGCAGTTTTTTCCATTTTGAAATCCTATTTTTTTAGTTAAATGATTTATGAATACCTAATATTTAAAATTATATACAGGCATGAAACATATGGCTTCTTTTATATCTTAGAATCAATTTTTCAGCAGTTTCCCGGGGTAGAAAAAATACTTCTGACATGGAAAAAACCCGGTTTGCATTCGAGGAAACAAATCAGTAACCTTTATATTTTTAACTTGATACAACTAATTAATCTTAAACGTGATTTAATGGTCAGAAAAATATTTCCTGAAGCTGTTAGGCGACTTTATAACAGGGTTTTTGTATGCAGAAAATGCAAAAGTAAGATCAGGACAGACTACTCAAAAGTTAAAAATGGAAAAGTCAAATGCAGAAAATGCGGCAGCAAGAGCCTGCGCCCAAAAAGAAAAGAAAAGAAGGCGTAGTTTATGGAAAGCAAGCTTGTTAAGGGGTGGCTATCTCAAGGCCTCAAGCCATCTAAAGATTTTGATTTCTTTACTAGAAGGTCTGATATGGTTGTTGGAAAAGTTATTGACAAGCCAGCTAAGGTTGAGTATGAATGCCCATTTTGCAAATTCTATGAAATCAAGGAAATAGAAATGGAAAAAGATTCTAAAGGAAAGAAATTTAAGAGGCCTAAATTCACATGCTCTAGCTGTAAAAAAGTTATTCTGGTGGAAGGATTGAAGAAGGCCAAATGATCAAGCCAGCATCCTAAGCAATGCTATAAGCAGAACAACCACTCCTATGACAATCAGAAACTCTACCCATATATTCTTCTTTATTATCCCAAATATTTTGGACCTGCTTGGTCTTTCAGATGTTTTCACTTCTTTTTTGAATTCCTTTAACTTCCCGGATTTCCATTCATCCAATCCCTGGCAAACATGGTTCTCAGGCAACTGATGGTCTACACAAAAATATTCTCCGCAGTACCTGCATTTGTAAGGCAGGCCTTCTAAACTTTTCCCGCAATTGGCGCAATAATTATTCATAAAAAATAATAGGAAAATAAAAACAAATTAATTACAGCTTCTTCAATTCCCCCTTTCTAGGCACATTGAGCTGCAATTCCCCTTTAAACTCTGAGATATATCCGCCTGTTACCTCGATAGTATCCCCTTCGCTTATTTCTTCTATCTGCTTGCCCCAAAGCGTAAGCGGAATAGTTCCGGAATCATCTTCAAGAACAGCAGTAGCAACATTTGTTTCATACCCCATTCTTGTCTTCACGCTTCTAGGTTCTGATACTTCGGTTACTTTAGCTGTGAGGGAAATATCGCTTAAGCCCAGTTTTAATTCATTTATCTTCGTCAAAGCCTTCATCTCCTTCATCATTATCTAAGGTATCTTCCTCTTGTGATTCTTCATCTTCAACCACATCTTCAGCAGGCTCTTTTTTCAATTCCTTTTCTTTCCCTTCACTTTTGCCGACTTTTTCACCGACTGCAAACTTAGACCTTACCATTTTTATTCTGATCTTGCATTTCTCCCCTTCTTTTGATTCAGGAACGAATATAACAAAGTTCTTTACCCTAGCTATACCATCCCCTTTTGCTCCGACTTCGCTTATTTCAACGTCGTATTCTTCGCCTTCATTTACAGGTTTTGGAAGATCATCTCTTCTTTCCCTAAAACCCCCTCCTCTAAAACCATCGCTTCTTCTATCTCTATCAAAGCGGGGTCTGTCAAATCTTCTTTCCATTTTTTTAACCTCCATAAACTCATAGAAATGAGTAAACATTATCCAATAGAATATAGTTAACCTCCATTTATACCCTTAATTATCTTTATCCGACATATTTAAGTTCATTTGAATCTTCGCTTTCGGTCAATTTTTTTCTAGACCTTTCATCAAACTGCTCATAAAACTTGATTACATCTTTGTCTATGCTGGCTTTTATATCTTTCAAAGCTTCATCAAAGTCTTTTGCCTCAACTTGTTTGGATTTTTTATTCCTTCTTAAAGCGACCATTCCCGCTTCTCTGATAAGCGCATCTATATCCGCCCCAGAAAAGCCTTCTGTTTCTCTGGCAAATTTCTTTAGGTTGACTCCTTTAAGCGGCATTTTCTTGGTTTTTATCTCTAGTATTTTCAATCTGGCCTTTTCGTCTGGACCTGGAACTAGGATCTTTCGGTCAAACCTTCCTGGCCTAAGCAACGCTGGGTCAAGCATATCTGGCCTGTTTGTAGCTGCGATTACGACTACATCATGCAGGTCCTCCAATCCAGACAGTTCAGTCAGCATTTGCGATACCACTTTCTCGCTGACATTTTCCCCATAACTCATGCCTCTTCTTGGGACTAATGCATCTATTTCATCAAAGAATATAATGCTTGGGCTGACCTGTTTCGCCCGCCTGAATAATTCTCTTACTCTTTTTTCGCTTTCGCCTACCCATTTACTAAACAACTCAGGCCCTTTTACGGAAATGAAGTTTGCGTTTGATTCTGTTGCCACTGCTTTTGCAAGCATAGTCTTTCCGCATCCTGGGGGCCCGTACAGTAGAACACCTTTCGGCGGGGTTATCCCAATTTTTTCAAAGCTTTCTGGCGATTTCAGCGGCCATTCAACTGCTTCCTGCAGTCTCTTTTTCACATCTTCTAACCCCCCAATATCAGTCCATTTGACAGTTGGGATTTCTATCATGACCTCACGCATAGCAGACGGCTCTACTAATTTTAAAGCATTCTGGAAATCATCTCGCGTTACTGACAGCTTCTCAAGCACATCGCCAGGCAACTGCCCTTCTTCTCTCCATTTAATCTCGGGCAATAACCTTCTCAATGCATACATGGCTGCTTCTTTTCCCAGCACTTCCAAATCCGCTCCAACATACCCATAAGTAATTTCTGCAAGCTCATCTAGGTTTACATCTTTTTCAAGGGGCATGTGCCTTGTGTGAATTTGGAGGACTTCTTTTCTGCCTCTTTTGTCTGGTATGCCTATTTCTATCTCCCTGTCAAACCTACCTGGCCTTCTTAAAGCAGGGTCTAATGCATTTTCACGGTTGGTCGCAGCAATAACTATGACTTTTCCCCTTTTCTTTAGGCCATCCATTTGTGTTAATAGAGTGGATACAACTCTCCTTTCGACTTCTCCTGTAACATCCTCTCTTTTTGGGGCGATAGAGTCTATTTCATCTATAAAAATAATTGACGGGGCATTCTTTTCTGCTTTCTCAAAAATCTTACGAAGATTTTCTTCGCTTTTGCCGTACCACATGCTCATGACCTCCGGTCCCGCAATAGAATAAAAGTTTGCACCTGACTCATTTGCAACTGCTCTTGCTAGAAGAGTCTTCCCGGTTCCTGGCGGTCCGTACAATAGCACTCCTTTCGGCGGCTCTATCCCCAACCTTTCAAATAATTCCGGATGCCTTAGCGGGAGCTCGATCATCTCCCTGACTTTTTGGATAGCCTGATGTATTCCCCCAACATCCTCGTAAGTAACAGCAGGGACAGTTCTTTTTTCAAGATCAAAATCTTTTGGCAGTGTAGGCAGTATCTCCAATTCTGTTAAATCAGTAACTCTCACAATACCTTCAGGGTTGGTGCTAGTAACAACAAACCTAGTTTCTCCAGTAGGCATATAGAAGAAATCTTCAATCCCAAACCCAAAGAAATCCTTAAACATGTCTCCGCCAAAGAATTCATCACCCCTTTCCTTTCTTTTTACAACAGGGCTTGGAATGATTATATCCCCTTTGTTCAAAGGCCTATAGTAGATGTTCTGTTTGATTAATGAAGGGCTAATCTGAACGACAATTCCTTTTTGCGCCGGTGCAAGCGTTACATGCTTGGCTTCTTTGACATCGGCCCTTTTTATTTTAACATTATCGCCTACGCCCGCTCCGGTATTTCTTCTCACAAGGCCATCCATTCTTATTACTTTCAGGCCGGCATCAGATGGGTAAGCCCTTACAGCGATTGCCCCTGAGCTTCTTGAGCTGTGTATTTCAATAACATCGCCTTCCCTTACACCGATCTTCTGCATGCTCTCAGAATCCATCCTGACTATGCCTCTGCCAAACTCTTCCCTCTGGGTTAATTCCCCAACCTTAAGTATGATTTCATTTTTCTTTTCAGTCATCTCAAAACCCCTCCTCTAATAATTTTTCCTGTTCTTTATCCAGCAAAACATTGAACATATGCCAGTTAACTTTATTCTCCCATTCCTGCAAAAAACTTAGTATTTCATCAACATATTCTTTTCGTATCAGCAGCATTGACTTGTCTATTCTTGTGCATGGGATCTGATCCAGCAAACCTTCCCGTTCGTACGTGTATTTTTTTTCCTGCTTTGTGACTACCTGCTTCCACCCATACAATTCCCTGAAGAATCTATTCCTCTCGGTATTGCTTTCAAAATTTCTAGACTCGACAGAGAATTTTATTAATATGGCTTTTCTTTCCATGCTATCATTTAGTGTTTAATTAAACAATAACTAATAGGTGTTAAAGTTTATAAAGTTTTTTGGCATTCGTTCTGTCACATTGACTACTGATGAGAAAGGTGTCACAAAGTGTTGATATGGAATTTGGGTGAACCTCAGAGTGAAATAATGAAAGATAATAATTTAAAGAGAAAAGAGAGAAGATTATTGATGAGAACTAAAAAAAATATTGTAACAGGATTAGCGATATTGTGTGTAATTTTATCAGTGATTTTCTTGTATAACGGGAAGAATAGTATAGCATTTTACTTATTAATCGCAGGGTTCTTGATTTCATTTTTACGTTCAATCATATACGAACTACTTTCAAAATTGGGATTATAATGGATATACCTACTGATCTACCAAAATATGTAAGATATGATTTCCTTATGACAATTCTTGGGTTATTTATTATGATTGCTATGGGATATTACTTATTCATCTTTGAAGATGGTGCTAAATTTAACAACCCTTTATTTTTATCCATATTTTTGATAGGGTCAATTATTTTTCTTTTATATCAAAATGAAATGGCAGAAAATTATAATAAAGAAATAGAAATAATAAAATTAAGTTATTATAATGATAAGGTAACTTTATTGGAAAGTTTCCTTAAAAAAGATCTTATAACAAAAAAGAAATTGGATGAAATAAAAAAACAAATGAAAGACGAATTATTATATAAAATCCAATCATCTAACATTCTTCTTTGAATCTATCCATTTAATCACATTTTATCTGTAAAAATGGCATCTCTTTACACCACAGTCAAACTTAGGGTCATAGACAGCCCCATTTCTTCTCTCTTCAATAAAACCTTCGGGCAAATCCCTTACTGTAAATGGGCAAACATAGCGACGATCAGAATTGCAAACCATTATTGGGATAGCCCCTAAAGTAGATTCTTCACATACCAAAGTTCCTCCACCAACAGGTTGCATAAGTATCATGAAAAATCAAAACTAATATATCCTTTTTCTAACAAATATCATATAGTATAAGCGGTAGTATGATATAGTATGAAAAGACAAAGAATAACAATTACATTAAGAGAAGATATAATAAAACAGGCAGACCAATTAATCGATGAGGTAAAAATAAGAAGCAGGTCTCAGGCGATAGAGTATCTGCTTACAAAAACTCTTTCTGATTTTAATATAAATAATGTCCTAATCCTTGCCGGGGGGAATAGAAAGGAAATGGGAGCTTTGACAAAAAACATCCCGAGATCTATGCTTCTGATAAAAGGCAAGCCTATTCTCCAGCATATAATCGAAAGGCTGCAGAGCTTCAACATCACCCAGTATATTATATATATAGACCATCTTGGGAAACAGATCATGGATTATTTTGGCGATGGGTCTAAACTTGGGGTAAAAATAGAATATTTGATCGGAGGCAAGCCTCAAGGGACAATTTATCCACTGGCTTTAGTAAGGAAAAAATTCAACGACACATTTCTCGTGGTTTATGGCGACACTATCTGTTCAGTTGATATAGAAGACTTTTTAAGGTTTCATAGAAAAAACCAAAACTTGGCAACAGTAGCATTGACTTCTGTCTCGAACCCGAAAGATTATGGGATTGTAAACCTAAAGGGAAATAAAATAACACTCTTTAAAGAGAAGCCGACTGAAATGATAGAAAGTTATCTTGTTTCTGCTGGGATGTTTATTTTAGAGCCTAGAGTATTCAATTACATTTCAAAAAACATGAAAAGCATAGAGAAAGACTTGTTTCCTAATTTAGTTGAAAAGGGAATTTTATCAGGATATACATCCCAGGGATTATGGCTGAACATCAACACACCAAAAGATTTGAAGAAGGCAAGGATAATATTATAATCTAGGAATACAAATAATCTTTCGGGTGATTATTATGACTAGGGTTATATCAGTAGTTTCCGGCAAGGGCGGTGTTGGAAAGACAACATGCGTTCTTAATCTCGCAACTGTATTAGCGGCTAAGTTTAACCAAAAAGTAGCAGTAGTAGACTGCAATATAACCTCCTCGCACCTGGGTCTGCAGATAGGCTTGTATGAAACCCCTTCCACATTGAATAGTGTACTGAGAAGAGAGACTAAGATTGAAGATGCTTTTTATAGCTATATGCCAAAAATGCAGATTCTGCCAGCTTCCCTGTGCTTAAGCGAGCTAGAGGGTGTTGATATTAAAAAGCTTGGTGGATTATTCAAAAAATCTTTTCAGGGGTATGATTATGTGTTATTAGATGCTGCAGCAGGCTTTGGGAAAGAGGCATTATCGGCAATGCTGGCATCGGATGAGGTTTTGTTTGTCACCACTCCAGATATACCATCAGTCACTGATATAGTGAAAGGGAAAGACCTTGCCGAGAAGCTTAAATTAAAACCACTTGGCCTTGTCATAAACAGGGCAAGAAACAAAGGTTTTGAGCTGAAAAAGGAAGAAATAACACATTTGACCAGCTTGCCTATCTTAGAAACAATCCCAGAGGATGAAAGAGTCTTGGAGAGTTTAGGGGCCAAGATGCCTGTGGTGAATTATAGGCCTGGATCAAAAGCCGGGGAATCCTATTTAAGATTGGGTTCAGCTTTGGCAGGAAAGGAATATGAAGCGCCTAGAATGAGTATTTTCAATAGGTTTAGGGGTATTTTTAAGAGATAATACTGATGTAAAAAAATTGCCTAAATTAACTCCTATTTTTCTATACCCAATAGAAACATTTTTATTGTAGCTAATGCAAATTCAATTTAAATGAATTTATTTAGAGGGTAAAAAAATGAAGCTAAGAAAAAATTGTAAAAATTGGGAAATAGATTTTACCAAACTAGAGATATTCGGGCTGGTATTCCTACTTATGATGGGAGCAGGAATCGCAGTGACGACAGTCTATGATGCAGGATCGACAGCAACAGCAATTGCAAGCAACATGACAGTAGCTGGAACATTAAACGCTTCCAGTATAGTAAACACTTCAAGCAACTTCTGGGGGCAGTATGCGTATTTAACAAATGTTAATGCGACAAATAATGTAAATGCAACCCAAGGAACAATAGGATCACTTGTAAATACATTACTAAACGGAACACAAGCAACAATAGCAACATTAACAGGAACAACATTCACAGACGGAACATCAACATTAACAGCTGGAGGATTGTCTGGTTTAACAACATTAAACTCGACAGGAGCGAAATTTACAGCAGCTTGGGCAACACTTTTGAATGCAACAAATGTTAATGCAACAGTCGGAAATGTATCGCAAGCAACAATAGCAACATTAACAGGAACAACATTCACAGACGGAACAGCAACATTAACAGGAGGAGTGTTTAATGCAACAGCAGCAACAATAGCAACACTTGAGGGAACAACTGCTAATATAGCAACTGGAAATGTAGTGAGTGTCAATGCAACAACATTGAATGCAACAGGAACATTGAACGCAACATTCGGAACAGTAGCAGACTTAGACTCAACAACTGGAAGAATAACAAATGTTACAACAACAGATTTGAATGTATCAGAAACAGCAATAATACCAACAGTAATGATTCCAAATGTAGGAGTTACTGGGCAATTATACTACAATTCAACATTCGATTGTTTGGCATACTACAACTCAACAGATTGGAAATGCAGTAATGGAACTGTATTGGTAGGATAAGGGAGGTGAAGTCATGAAAACAGAAAGACTTTGCCTACTTATTGGATTTTTGCTACTAGTACCTTTAGTTTCAGCAGGAGGAGTAACACTCAGGAGTGGCGATGAATTATATGCAACAAATCTTACATTCAAAATAAACAACACAATAATGTTCGAAAGTCCAGTGCAGATATCAAATGATGGATATGTAATTTTTGGAACACAAAATTTCTCCGTTTATCCATTGACAGCAGGGGAAGTGAATGTAACCATATTAAACCACACAAATACCAGCGCAAGTAATGGAACCAATTTCTGGTTCTTACTTCAAGGCCAAAACACAGATGTTACCGTATATATAAATAATATACCAGGTGCATCAAGATATGTTGTAGAGACAGACAGCGATGGGGTGCAGACTTCAGAAATTGCAAATGATTATGCAAGCAGCTTTGCATTTACTTTGAATGCAAGCACAACAGGAAAATACATAAGAGTTGGATTTTCAACTCCCGCTGCTGCAGCTTCAACTGGAGGCGGCGGTGGAGATGGCGGATCAATATCTGGATCTCCTGCGACAACTACAACAATACCTGTAGTAACAACAACTCAAAGAACAGTAACCACAGTTCCAACAACTACCATAACTCAGAGAGTAACAACTACAACCGAAAAAATAATAGAAGAGCCAATAAGGCCGTCAATTGGGTCAAAAATGATAACAATAGTGCTATTGATTCTTGTAACAGTTGCGGTAATAGTTTGGCTATTTCAATCTTTAAAGAACCGGTAAAACCTAAAAAGAATTATTTTTTCTTCTTTTTTATAGAAACATTTTTATTCTCGGAAGTAGAATATATATTTATAAATTATACCGCCGAGGGTTTAAAGTGAATAAAAAATTGATTTTATCTATATTCTTTGCGTTTTCTTTATTTTTGGCCACCGCTTTTGCGGAAAATTGTTGGGATTATAGTGATACTGACGAGACAACCTGTGAAGGTTCTGGTTCTTGTACTTGGCATGAGGATCCTTGGGGTAGTTGGTGTGAAGAAACAGGATGCTGGAATCTTTGGACTCAGGAATCTTGTCTGTAGGCTAATAATGAAAGTGATGCTGCTAATTTCATAAATAAATCATGTTCTTGGTCTGATTCATCCTCCGGGTCGTGCATGGGGCTTGACTGCTGGGCATTTGATGGCAATCAAACTGGATGTACAGGTGCAAGTGCAAATTATGGAGTAGAATGTAGTTGGTCATCAGAATGTGTTGGCCCTCCTGAAAAAGGATGTTGGGGTTATACAAGCAATGGAACTTGTTCAGCTGTAGCTGGATGCAACTGGGGTATGTGCTACAAAAAGAGTTGTTGGGATTATACTACAGAGTCTACATGTGAAGATTCTGGTTCAGTAGGTTTTAGTGGAAAACAATGCCAGTGGAAAACCTATTCATGGGGAGGCGAATGTCAGGAGCAGGCATGCTGGTCTTATACTAATAAAACTGATTGTCAAGCAGATAATTGTACTTGGAATGGAGCCTGTATGGAAACTTGGTGTGGAGATTATAGTGGAACAAATGCCAGCGCTTGTGTTAATAATTCTGTTGGTTTAAGCTGCAGTTGGGATGCTGCTGGTAGTTGGTGCAATGATAAAGGCTGCTGGAATTATCCCAATCAAAATAATTGTAATGCTCAATCAGGATGTATTTGGGATACATATGAAGGTGGATGGTGTGAAGAGCAAGGCTGCTGGAATTGGGAGGGTCAGGAAACAAATTGTACAGATGTAGATGCAACACTTCATCCAGGATTAGCTTGTGCTTATGATGATCCTTGGTGTTTTGAGAATGTTACTGCTAAAGGTTGCGGTGATATAGGAAGTGAAAGAGATTGTATGGATACATTCTATTGCTGGTGGAATTATACTGGAAGCACATGCAATGATCCGTCTGGAGAAGGACAATTAACTGAGTTTATAGAATGGAATCCAGGATGTTTTATCTTTGATATGGATCAGAGTATTTGTGTTAACACTACTGGCTGTTATTGGAATACTTCATCATCTCTTTGTAAATATAATGATACAGAAATGTTGACTAATGAATTGAATTGCAGTTTAATCAATAATCAAACTGTATGCAATAGTATACCCGCTTTTAGCACTTGCTGTAAATGGCAAGGCAGTAGTTGTGCAAAAGATCAGTTTGATCAATCCTGTCACAATCAAATGGAAGAACCTCCTGCGGGAGCTTACTATTGTGAGGATTATAATGCTTACACAAATAATGAGACATGTTTAAAGATTGCAGGATCTCCATGGTATATGCCTTGTAAATGGAATAATGTGACAGAAAGATGTGAATTTAAAGGGGATGATATTTTTGCAAGTGGAGAAACTAATATTATGAAAGTGGACAATAAACAGAATTGTATTGCGGCAGGAGGCAGCTGGCTTCTAGAAACTTATCCAAGCACTAATGATCCTGATACTGCGATAAAGAAATCCTTAGGAAGGTGTGATTATAAGTTTGATGACGAGAGAAATTGTGATAAAGAATGCTATGCCTGTGATTATAAGACAGATAAAACTAACTGGGCTTCTTTATATGGAGCAAAGGAGGCTTGCATAGAATCAGCATTAGGAATTTGTGGATTTACTAGCGATTCAACTGCTCCTAACGGTTTTGGGTACTGTAAACCAAAAACTGAGTTTAAGAAAGGGCTGACGGGAGGAACTTGTGATAATGATTGTGGAGCATGTACATTTATGGGTGATCCTGCAGCAAGTGCAGGTAAAAAACCTTCTGATTATTGTGGATCAAGTAAAGCCAAATGTAAATGGGTTGCCGACCCAGCCCATAAAGATGATGACTCTTATGGAATATGTGTTTCTGGTTCAGAAAAAACTTGTGAGCAAAAATGTGATAAATGTTACGATGAATCCACCTGTAGGCAGTATGGTGGAAAGAATGGGAATGAAAGTGCAGATTTAGCTGCTGTTTGTGAATGGAGCAATGGCATGTGTGTATATAAATCTGGAGCAAGCAAGATGGAGATTTGTTGGGATGGAACAGATAACAATGGAGATAATAAAATAGATTGTGCTGATTCAATGTGTTTCTCTGATCCTTTCTGTGGGGGAGGAATGATGTTTAGTTCATTTGGAGTAGATTGTTTCATCTTTACTGATAATAGCAGCTGTGTAGATGGTGGTTGTGCTTGGGTAAATGAGAATTGGGGAAGCTGGTGTGATATGCCTGGAGCAGTTTGCTGGAAGAATGACGGAACTAATGAAAGCTATTGTGAAGAAGGCGGGACTTGTGAATGGCATTCTGGTTTTGGCGGCATGTGTGAGCAGGATTGGGATATGGGAGGCGGCATGAATGCTTGCATGAATATGGACAATACAACATGTGAAAACCAGACTGGTATAGATGCTAATTGCACTTGGGTTGTTGATGATTGGTGTCAAAATGTTGGGGGAACTTGTGAACAGAGTTCAGGTTCTACAGTATGGAAAATGTGTGATAATCTCTATGGAGGAATGAGTTCTGGCGGTGCTGATCCAACAGCTTGTGACGCTGACGCTTCATGTTTTTGGAAGCCAGATCCATGGTGCGCTTTACAATCAACAAATGCAGGCTTTTGTGATCATAAAAGTTTTGCATGCAATAAGTATAAGACAAATACATCTTGTGTAAATACAACCAATAATAATAATGATTTTTGTAGTTGGAAACAAGGCGGGGCTTGGTGTGAGTGTACTTGGCCTGTAGATTCAAGCCATCCAATTGGATGTACAGCATTTTGCAGCGATTATTCTAATAATCAGACAGCTTGTGGAGGACATAGCAGTAATGGTTGTGAGTGGAGAAGTGATAGTTGGTGTGAAGGAAAAATGATGAGTGGTGGAGAAGGCAGTTGCTGGAGTCAGAATGTAACTACTTGTGATACAACATCAGGCTGCAGCTGGACAAATGGTTTATGTGACCCTCCAGGATTTGGAGGAGAAATGATGATGGGGATGTCTGGCGGCAGTGGAGTAAGTGGAGAATCATCAATGTCTATGGGCGGCTTTGGGATGCAGTGTATGATACATGATGGTAACCAAACTGCCTGTCAAGAACAGACTGGTTGTGGTTGGTTTAATGAGCCTTGGCCTTTCTGTGATATAAACTTTGCAAGCAATTGCCCGCAATATAGTTATAATCAGACTGTTTGTGAAAATGAAACAATAACTGGTGGAAGATGTAAATGGAATTCAGTCAATAGCTTCTGTGATGAGAAAGCATTTGAGTGTTTCTGGAATACAACATTACAGACTAACCTAACAGCTTGTGATGAACACCAATTATGTTTCAATAATAGTGAGCGTTGTGATCCTCTTGGATTCAATGCTACAACACAGAATCAGTGTGAAGACGATGATTCTGTAGGGAATGCTTCATACTTTAGATGGATGGCTGGTTGGTGTAACCCAGCTATGGCATCTCAATTCTTTGGTGGAATGGAAATGGGTTCTACGCCAATACATTTAGGAACAGATCCTGTAGGAGATGGAGGAGAAAATGAGACTGATATTACTAGTTTTGGAGTGAAAGATATGGGCTTTGCCTTTGGTTATGCAGTTACAGTAAATGATGTTTCCAATAGCGCTGCCTGTAATGGTATATTTATAGCTTCTGCAGGATCAGGTGGAGTAACAAACAAGGGACAAAACACAACCAAGTTTTATTGGTATTTAGATACAGATGGAGATTCAACAAACAATTGTAATTTAAGACACAATTCCAGTCAATCTGGTTTTGAATTTTATTTCACGAATTCATGGACTTATGACAGCAGTTCAGGAAGTGTAACTGAGAGTCCAGCAGCATATAGATGTTCAGGCGGAAATTGGACTAAGTCAGAAATAAAGGTAAGCAGTGTAAGGCAAATAATGTGCAGTCAAGTTACTGGAGCAATGATAGCCATAGAAAAGGCAGATTTAGAGAAATTCCCAAGTTTATACACCTCTGGGACTGATATTAGAGTATCAGTGGTTAGTGCAAACAATACTGGAAATGCCAGCTATCCTGTAGACTGGTTGAGTGCAGGAAGCGCTGGGTGGATAAGTCCAGGTACACAAGATTTTGATATTGTAGATTTGTATGGTTATGAAACAGATTCAGTCAAAAAAGCTGGAAAGGAAGGATTAGATGCTGGATTTATACAATATGGCCAGGATGCAAATTGTTGGACAGCAGCAGGATGTGGAGAATATATTTGTAAAGGCAGCCCTTATTGTGTAGAGAATGGATTGGGTGTAGAATCTTCGTCATGGGCAGACACAAGAATTCCTAAGGTAGTGGGAATGGTTAAAGAAGTTTATCCAGATGGCATGTTTATTGCTTACTTTACAGACAAGCCAGCTAATGGGACATTAAGCTTCTATGGGGCTGATAACACTTGTAAAGCGTCATCGTTAAATGATACAGTCAATGATCCAGGAATAGGAAATGACGACATTAAGACCTACAAGTTATGGCATTTGGGGGAAATCTATAATGATGGTGGTGTTGAATCACTAGATTATGATTTAGCTAATGATACTGCATATTATTACAAAATAAAAGTATGTGATGATGCTGGAAAATGTGGAGAGAGCAAATGCTCAAACTTTACTACTGAGAGCAACACTGATTGTTCATTCTGTAAGTTTGTGTCAAAGATTAAAGCGCCAACTGGCTGGAATGTTTATTATGATTTAGATGCAGACGGTGATTACGAACACTGGCAAGGCCATGTTTTAGGTCTAGATGATGGGATGTTCACCAATTATACCAGTGGAAGAAGGGCAAATATATTGATGAACACTAGCGATGGTACAGCCTATCTAGAGTTTATTAACGTGACTTTGACTAAGACAGGGATGAACCCTAAAATCAGGGATGTAAGTACTGCTGGAGATATGAAGAACGGAACAACGACTGATTCTTCTGGCAATGATGTTGGTTATGTAGGAATGATAGATGATACCAGGGATAAGATAGTTAATAACTTGTATCCAAGGATATGCAGAATCAAGATACCCAGTGATGGGACTTGTAATGCATTATGGCATTGTGATGATGATGGTGAGAATTGTGTTGATAGGTCAGGAAACGCTACTTCAATAGAGAATGGAACAGCAGCATCAAATGGGACAAATTATTGTATATGGCAAATCCCATACTGTGAGTTCTCTGTCTGGGCGAGTGGAGAGCCAGGAACTGTATCTTCTCCCGCACCAACCTCTTCATCAAGTGGAGGCGGCGGAGGAGCAGGCGGCGGCTCAATCACAGCATATGCAGTAAAGTTATGGTTAGCATTATACCCAGAAACACCAGTGTCATGGGAAATAAACAAAACAAACATAGCAGTAACACAAATCAACATAAGCGTCAACAATCAAGCTAGAACTGTTAAGTTGACTGTCAGCAACTTATCAACAAAACCAGGAGATGTTTCCATGCCTTGGGGAGATGTTTACCAATACCTGAACATAACGCCGCAGAATATAGAAAACATCAATTTGAAGTCGGTTAAAATCAAATTCAATGTCGAGAAATCATGGCTGTCAAGCAATAATATAGACGGCAATACAGTTGCTTTGAACAGATACACTAATGGAGTGTGGAATAGATTGGCAACAAACAAGTTTAGCGAGGACATCAATTCTATTGCTTATCAAGCAGAAGTGCCAGGCTTCTCATATTTTGCAATAACAGGCGAAGAAAAAGAGCAGGTCAGACCGGCAGCAGAGGCTGCAACTACAACAACACCGTCTGGGGTGACAACAACTTTACCGCCAGCTGCAGGTTTAGCTAGAGAAGGCTCAAATAAGATTATAATTGGGCTGGTTGTCTTATCGCTAATAGCCCTTGCTCTTGTCATTTCAGGCTTAAGGAAGAATAAGGCTATTCCCAGATCTAACAGGCTGGAAAAGAGAATCTAGGAAAATTGAATCAGATTTTTAAAACCATTTTTTTTACTTTCTTGAAATATCCACACCATTTAATCTCATCTTGTCGACCTGGCCGCTGATGGTAATAGAGCTATTGTCTTGTTTGATATATCCATAAAAACTGCTCAATTCCAGCTGGTCATTCTTTAGCATGAGATTGCCTTGAGATAATTGAGGGCATTTAAGCAGGCCGGATATGGATAAGAAAGACATCTCATTTTTTTCTATATCATTGATTTCAAAACTAACAGGCTGGCCGACTATCAGCAGGTCAATCCCCGGCTTTGTGATTTCCATTTCATTTAACTTCAAGGAATTTGTTTTTCCGGTTATTTTCATGTCCCCATTCCTGAGAAAGGCTACAGCTCCTACCAGGCTTTTTATATCCACATCTATCTCTTTGCCGTCAAACTTAATTCCGCTGTCAAGCAGTGATACGACTTGATAATTGATTCTGCTTTCAAAATCATCCCCCTTGATTTGGACTTCTATATCCCCCAGGCTTGCAGGGTCTACATTTGTGATCGTAACATCAAGATTTTTGGGAATATTAGATTCTGCTGGAGCTTTAGCGACTTTTCCTGTAATTGTTTTCAGGAAGGACCCTACCGGCGCAGTCTTATTCCCAACTATCTTCTGGCCTTTAGGCGAAAATATTAATAAGCCTATTATTGCAAATATTATAAATAAGCTTAGGATTGCTCTCCAATTTGCCATATCAATCTTATATAACTTTATAAAATTATAATTAGTTAAATTTAATGGGGTGCTTAATTTGGCGTTATTTCCAACAGATTCATTGTCGCAGGTAGTTAATATACTGTTCTGGATAGTCCTGCTTGTATTCTACCCAAAAATAATGGTTGCTCAAGTCATGTTTCAACTCGAGAATAGTGTAATCCAGATGGAGCAGATGTCAGAAAAAGCGAAAGATATAGTCCTAAAAAAGATAAGCAAAAAGCCAGATAAGAAAACAAAAGAGCAGGTCAAAAATTTTATGGAGTTTTTTGTCATCCCCCCGGTTGATATGGATCCTTATGGGATTGTCAAGAAGTTCGAGCATATCATTGAATTGGAGAAGGGGAGGTTCAATTATTTTGTTTCCCAGGTTGCGCCGGCGCTTGATTCAGAAAACAAAGCAAATATAGTCATGGGCTTGTCAGCTTCAATGAGCCTCTATCAGATCACGAAAGTAATGAGGCATTTTGTTGAGCTTATTAAAAAGACCAAGAGCTATAACCTTGCTTTAATTATTCAGATGCAGCTGCCTTTGATCAAGTCTATCGCTAAATCCCTGTACTCAGGAACCGAGGCGTTGTCAAATGGTTTGGTTATTGGCGATGGGATAGGCCCTTATGTTGCGGCAAAATATGTTGAGGATGGCAAAGTGGAGGAAGTTGATGATGAGACAGTAATGTCAAGAAAAAAAGTTAATGGAAGGGATGTTATTGTTTTGAAGGCAAAAGGCCCTGGAGGAAGGACTGGCAACCAAGGCAAAGTCTTGGAGAAGATATTCAAGAAGGAGAAGATAGCGAAGATAATAACTGTTGATGCGGCTGCAAAGCTTGAAGGGGAGAAAACTGGGAGCATTGCTGAGGGTATAGGAGTAGCGATGGGAGGCATAGGCGTCGAGAGGTCATATATAGAAGATGTTGCTGTTAAAAATAAAATCCCAGTGGATTCTGTTATTGTCAAGATGAGCCAGGAAGAGGCTATAATGGCAATGACTAAGCCGGTTCTTGAAGCCACCCCGAAAGTCTTGAAGATATTGGAAGAAACTATTGCCAGAACAAAAGAGAAAGGGTCAATTGTTCTTATAGGAGTAGGCAATACTTCTGGCGTTGGCAATAATAAAAAAGATGCTGCGAAGGCTGAAGGGGACATAAGAAGAGAGATCGCAAAGATGGAAAAGGAAAAGAAAGAAAAGAAGAGACGGTTTAGGCTGCCTTTTTGATTTGAAACATTTAAATTGATAAAAATTCAAGATTAATCTATGATTAATAGGAAGGCTATTGTTGCTCTTGTTTTATTGTTGTTTGTTTCCTCTGGTGTTTTTGCATTGAGCCTAGGGGATTTAGGTAGCGGTATTTTTAGCAGGCTTAGGAGCTTGTTTGCCAGCTTATTCTCGAATTTGTTTGGAAGTGGCTCTACTATAATGGGATGTTGTGAATGTTCTACAGGTTCATGTATATCGCCTTCAACAAGGAGTCAGTGTCAAGCTGAATGTGGTGGTGCTTATAACTTTTATACAGATGGTAGAGAGTGTTCTGGCGGGCGTTGTGTAATACCTACAACAACCACTACTATATCATCTACAACAACCACAATAAGTTCAACAACCACAACAACCTTCCCGAATAGTCCTGGATGTGCTCCTTGGATTGATTCAACCCAAGCAAGGCTCTGCACTGAAAACTGCGATCAAAATTGCGAGAGCTGGTGTAGTAGTCCTGATTTAAATAAAGGCTTGAAACAGAGTTTATCTGTTAGACTTTCTGAAGGGAAATTAGTAAAGGTTGTTTGCGCCCATAATGGATGCACAGGCCAGAGTGGTTGCCAACCGTATCCATGCAAAGATGTTTTTTTCAAGTTAGATGGCACTGGCATCTCAAATAAACAATTCTTTATATATGGCTGGCTTTGGGTTAGCAGTGATTTAAATGCAAACCCACCGACCAGTTATGTCGGAAGCGCTTCTGAGTGTGGATCAGCACCTGTTTATGGATGCTGGATAAGAATAACTCAGGCGGGAACTTATAATTTACAGGCTAAAACATGCGTCGAGCAGGCTGGCGGCAAATATTGTGATGGCAAGACATGGGATGGAGGAGGATTCTACACTGGTCAATCTTGCATAGACGCCGCTACACTTGCAGTCACTTAAAAAACCTAAAAATACAATTTTTCGTGGAAAAATGGAGGGCATAATTTTATATAGAACCTCAGAATTTTGAAGTTAGATGCAGGTAAAATCCAAGAAAACTCAACTTTGAGGCTTCTAAACTCTTAGTGTGTTAAAATACCAAAAAACTCAAAGCACCCACTTTATTTCTACACGACGAATTTTTTTCTCAATTAGATTTATATTGCCAAAAACCCAAAAAATTGATGTATGACTAATCGAAAGTTAATCCCAGCATTATTAATGGCGCTTGTTTTTATTTCTTCAGCTTTTGCTTTGAGTT
>Ga0210017_1000977_pt1 | contig 24861 bp, 23 predicted proteins | sample CryGeyCG2014_020_FD_183966 | JGI IMG/M metagenome (GOLD analysis project Ga0210017, IMG submission 183966) | Groundwater microbial communities from aquifer - Crystal Geyser CG08_land_8/20/14_0.20 (SPAdes) (version 2) | ecosystem: Environmental > Aquatic > Deep subsurface > Groundwater | place... | reverse complement strand
TCAAAATGCAGATCCTTATCAGTATTATCCATAAGTTTTTGTGCTTTTTCTTTTCCCATTTCGGGTAAATTTTTTAATCTGAGTTTTAAATCTTCTGGTAAAGTAACAATTTCTATAAAATAGGTGTTTCCTTCTGTTTTTACTTTCACAACACCCGCGTTAATTTTCCCAACTAATTTTTTTTGAATCGCCTGACGGCTAACTCCTAGAAGCTCTGCTAATTTAGGAAGACTAATATATTCTTTATCCATCTTAACTCTAATTATACTAAAAAAAGTTCAAAAGTCAAGCGCAAAGTGGTTGTCAATTGACAATAGGCTTGATATTTTATCACTTTTAAATTTTTTATCCCTACAAACTTGTTATAATTTACCTAATCCTCCTTCGTCCCGCTAAGCGGGACTTCGGAAGGACAAAGCAATTTGTTTGCCTAAATCTTGACTTGGTCGGGACATGGCAGAGAAACCTACAGAAGAAACGAGAGCTCCTCGTCTATTAACCTTCTGTAGGTCATAAATCGAAAGGTTTATGGATTTTTTCGAAAGAGAAAGTCGGAGAGGAATTTTTTTGTTTTATAAAGACTTAACCATTTGTACTAATGCTTTTCCTAGTCTTTCATTGGCTAATTTTCCCATATCCTGCACTTCCTGATGAGAGGCAGGATGAGCAATCTTGAATTCCCATGGATATCTGCGTCTTAATTCTTGAACCGAGATTATATTTGAAGCATTAGCAGGTTTGTCTTTATCAACTAATTCAACAGAGTTGGTAACAACGGCAATTCCGGCAAATCTGCCAATATGGTCTAACCCGCTAATAAATTCTTTTTCATAAGAATATGACATGCCTAACACTTGTCCACCGTTTATCGCAGTTTCATAAATTGCTCCTACATCTTCAAAACAAGGAGTCGTTTGACTTGTTGAATAATGAACAAATGGAATATCTATCCCTTCTTCAATAGTATTCATGCTCTGTCTAATTAAACTCATAAGGTCACCATCGGCATCTCTCAAACCAAAGAAATTTCCTTTATGGGCTTTAAAATTTCCCATATGAACTGATGAATAAGCCTTATTGACATCTGAAGCAATTAATCCAATTACAGGTAGTGATTCTTGATCAAAAGGTTTCAGTTGATCTTCGTTCATTGGATGATTTATTCCCCCTGCTGCACAAGTTAAAATCATATTTTCGACACCTATTTCGTTTAACATTGCTAAGTAACCAGTCGCTAATTCCATTCTTTCTAAATGCCTCCAAGTTTCAGTTTCGAGTCCTGCTTCTGGTATTTCATATGCATGAGTTCTCCCGTTAATAATAATTACTTTTTTATCTTCGGGAGTAATTCCGGCAATTATTTCTTTCTTATGTCCTTCAACCTTGCCAACAGGAAGACCGATTACTTCATATGAAATAACTTTTCTATTTGTGAGTTGTAAATGATCAACTACAGATGACAATCCGGATCCAATCGTGATTGATACGTCCGCCGGTCCTTCAAATGGAAGTTCTTTTCTAAGAAAATCTGCTCCAGTCTTAATCCATCTTTGATACCCTTCACTTCTTTGTTCTGGAACGATTATTTTTTCCCGTTTTACTTTTTCAGCCATATGACAGCATATTTTACATCTTTCGTTTATTAAATTCAAATCCTGCTATAATGTTTTTAATAATTAGTCCGCCTAAACTCTAAATATTATTAGGGCATGGTGGAGAAGAATCCCAGTATGGAAACGGAAGCTCTCCGTTCAGTAACCGTAGATGGTCGTTATCTCGAAAGGGATAATGGGCGAAAGCCGGCTGGCGGGTAGCTTTGTTTTTTTGGAATTTTATCTCTTGACAAATGTTTTTTAGTTCTGTGATATAATGTAGTTAATCATTAGGGAGAACACGACCCTTAAGCTACGTGCTTATGAGCGACGCCTCCCGCTTTTATTTGGCTTAAATTCCAATTTATCCTTTTCTCTATATATAAATACTTTATAATCTTGAAATTTATCAAGAAGACTTGATTCGGAAAACTTATTAGGAATTATTATTCTAAAGAGTTTCTTTTTTTCTTCCAAATATTCGTAAAGACAATAATAATCGCCATCGCCAGCTACAAAAATAGCTTTTTGGTAATTTGGATACTGGATTACGGCCGAATGAAGAACTAACTCGGCATCAACATTACCTTTAGGCTTGCCTTGTTCGTCGTTGACAGTCGGCTTGAATACTAATTCATAGCCACAAGATTTCAAATATTTATACAACTTCCAATTTTTTTTAATATAGCCTATAAACAAAAAGGCTTTTTGGACTTTAAATTTATTAGTTAAATAATATCTGAACTTTCTAAAATCAAGCCGCCAGCCTGTATAAATTAGTTTTTTGTTTTTGTAAATATCCTTACTCGTTCCCAAATTAAGATTTTGACTATCAATAAAAGCATATATTTTTAATTTTTTATTTCCCATAAAACACTTCTTATTTTATCACTTTTTCCCCTTTCTTTTCATAAAATTATCCTCATAACTTTCTATAATTATTTTGATCCTCCTACGCTTAAAAGCTACGGATTGACAAGCAATTAGTTCTCCTGAATCCCGATTAAATCCTGACATGAAGAAAAAACGGTCATAAATCGAAAGGTTTATGGATTTTTTCGAAAGAGAAAGTCGGATAGCGGGGAGCTTTGCCAGATACCGGACGGTATCTGGCTTTGTTTGTTATAAAGATATGGCAAGAAATCTGAAAAGGATTATTAGATATAAGAATCAACAAAAGCTGGATTGGAATTTATGATAATCGCTTTGATTTATCTCTATTGGATAATTTAAAATTTTTTTGACTTACGACCTTTTTGCCGGTTTTTTGTTCAAGCTCCAGCCGAGCATTTTTGGCAATACGTCCGCCTTTGTGCGCCGGCGTTTTATTTGCTTCAAGTCCGCGCGTCTGTTCCGTTTCCGCTATTTGACGGGTAGATAATTCAGCAAGCGCCGTAAAAATCAACTCCGCATCCGTCATATGATCCCGCAAATTTTCCCTTTTCAAACTCTTCAAATTTTTATGCTCTTTTACTGTCAAATCGCTCCATTCCTTATGAATAATATTCGTTAAAATCGCATATTCTTCTTTTTCTTTCACTTTATTACTTTTCCAGTAGTCCGTCAATTTATTTCTAATTTCCTGCCCCATCATTCTTTGCTGAATCCATTTTTTATCCCGTCCCATTTTCTGCCAATACTCACGGCTGCGATTAAGCGCTTTTTCCGGATCGGTCATCTCTTGTACCCGTTCATAACCAACACGCGCCAGCCAAAGTTTGATTGGTTCGGCTTTCGGGCTGGGGACTGATTGAATCAAGCGCAACAATGTTTCTACATCTGCGGCATCGGTTTCTCTTAATTTTCCGTCTTCTGCTTCCATTTTCAATCGGTTACATTTTGTAACCGTTTCACTTCCCTCTTTTTTAAGGCGATTTTTTAATACTTTCCAATAGTTTCTTGCTAATTGAAAATCAACCTGATTGGTTAAGATTTGTATAATATCAATAACCGAAAAATACCACTTTTCCTTTTTTTCGTCCCAAACACGCCTGATTTTCTTGCCTTCAAAAAGGGTAATTTGTTTTTTGTTTTTCATAGATAAGGATGCTTAATATTCTATCACTTTTTATTTTTTTATCCTTACCCAATGAACCAGAGCAAAGCTCGGTTCAGGGTTTCGCTTATTAATAAGAAAACTATGACCATCAAGCTCAACAAATTACTATAATTTTTTCTCATAAATATATTTCTCTCCTTTTTTACCTATTCTTATAGAATTATTTTTTTCATAAAAACTATGGGCACGATGCATCAACTCGTGAGTATTCAAAACTATTTTTGTAAACCCCTGTTTTTTGGCAAAATTTACATCTTGGTCAAACAATTTTTGTCCAATCGCGATCATGAAAATCATTGCAGCAAATTGTTTAAATCTTTGTAGGCTATATACGACATTTTGAGACGAAAAAGGGAGTTATTTTTTGTTGGATATAAACTACATTTAAAAACTTTTTATCGCATCGTGACAGATATATTTGCAAATAATATTTTTATGAGTATATAATTTATTTAATATGTTAGTTTTTATTGATGACGCCGGTGATCCGGGATTTAAAGTTGAAAAAGGTTCAAGCAAGATATTTGTTATTGCAATGGTAATTTTCAAAGATAACCTTGAAGCGGAAAAAACCTCACTTGCCATAAAAGAACTCAGAAGAAAACTCAAAATGTCTGATTTGTCAGAATTTAAATTCAATAAAAGTAGTAAGAAGTTTAGGCAAATTTTTATAGAAACAGTAAAAAAGTATGACTTCAAAATTAGAGCTATTGCTGTTGATAAAAAAAATATATATAGTCAAAGATTAAAAACACATAAAGAAAATTTCTATAACTATGTCATTATGCAAATTATAAAAAATAGTAAGTCAATAAAAAACGCCAAACTAAAGTTTGATAAAAGAGGTGAAATAGAAATTAGGAATCAACTGCGGGTATATCTAAGTCGGGAATTGGATAACAAAAAGAATAACGTATTCAATGATCTGAAATTTGTTGATTCACGTCAAAATACTTTAATACAATTGGCGGATATGGTGGCTGGTAGTATTTTTTCGTTTTATACCGGTAAAGATAAAAGTTATCTTGAAGAGCTAAAAAAATTTAAAAAAGTTGAAGATGTTTGGACTTTCAAATAAAAAAACGACCCTGACTCTATCCAAACGTTAGTTTGGAACGCGCACCGTCCGGTGACAATTCGAGTATCAGGGTCTTTGTACTTTTCATTATACACCAGTCAATATGAATATTGTTATTATTATTGTCCTATCAACCATTTTTCCTACTTGACAAGAATTTTTTATTTTTTTAATTCGGTTTGCCTAAATCCAGAATTGAATCGGGACATGGCAGAGAAACCTACAGAAGAAACGAGAGCTCCTCGTCTATTAACCTTCTGTGGGTCATAAATCGAAAGGTTTATGGATTTTTTCGAAAGAGAAAGTCGGATAGCGGGGAGCTTTGTTTTTTGGGTAAAAACTTATGGCAAGAAATATTAAAAGATATTATCAGGCGTGGGAACTTCGCCAGGTACCGTCTGGTAATCTGGCTTCGTCAACAGGGTAAAAAATTTCGAGAGATTGGAAACATAATGAATATTAGTAGTGAACTGGCACGCACACTTGTCTCCTTTGTTGATTTGAAAATAGAATACAAAAAACCTTTGTGATTAATTCTGGTGCTAGGGGCGGGATTCGAACCCACGACCCGTCGCTTATGAAACGACTGCTCTACCTCTGAGCTACCCTAGCATAATTTTCAGCTTCTATATTATATAATATACTTTATGGCAAAAATAGATCTTTCAATTATTATTGTTTCCTATAATACCAAGAAAATCACTGAAAACTGCTTAGAGTCAATCAATAGATCTCTTTGGAAATCAAAAATAAAATACGAAATTATTGTTGTTGACAACGACTCAAAAGACGGCTCAAAAGAAATGTTGGAAAAATATTCTGCAGATAAAAACAATCATTCTGTTTATTACCAAACCAACACTAATCTAGGTTTTGGCCGCGGCAATAACTTTGCTGTTAAGAAAGCTGAGGGTAAATATATTTTACTTTTAAACTCCGATACGATTGTTTTAAACCGCTCAATTGAAAAGCTCTATAATTTCTATTTTGAAAATGAAAAAACCGTCCACTTTCTTGGTGCTAAACTATTAAACAAAGACCTGACTCCTCAACCATCAGCCTGTCGTTTTTTTACTCTTCCAGTTATTTTTGGCGCTCTTTTTTTAAAAACTGACTACTGGGGTTTAACCCGCTTTTCTCCCAATCACTTCCAAAAAGTTGACTGGGTTTCCGGCGCTTGCATCATGACAAAAAAATCCTTATACCAACGCCTGGGTGGCTTTGATCAAGATATTTTCATGTACATGGAAGAGGTCGATCTTTTATACCGGGCAAAAAAGAAAGGCTGGAAGACATATTTTTATCCTGCGGCTCAAATAGTCCATTTAGGCTCAGCTTCATCTGGTGGTAAAACTTTTCCTATTCTCCAAGTCTATCGCGGTTTTCTTTATTTTTACAAAAAGCATTATTCTTTTCTTCACTTGTTAATCCTAAAATTTTTTCTTAAACTTAAAGCTGGTACCTCATTATTAATTGGTAGAGCAATAAATAATCAATATCTAATAAAAACCTATGAAGAGGCTTTTAAAATTCCTTGACAATAACCTTATAAAAATACTACTGATGGGTTTTATCTTTCTTGTTCCTTTATGGCCAAAGCTTCCAATAAAGATGATTAACTACACCTACATCGCTGTTCGCTTGGAAGACCTTTATTTAGTCGTTATGACTTTAGCTTTTTTTATTCAGTTAATAAGAAAAAAAGAAAAATTAAATAAAACTTTCTTAATACTGTTTGTCTTATTCTGGTTGGCTTTATTTATCTCAACCGCCTGGGGCATTTTTATCAGCAAAACAATTGTTTACTACCACTTAGGGCTGTTACATTCTTTAAGACGGGTAGAATATATGATTGTCTTTTTTATCGCCGCTTCGGTCATCAAAAAAAAGAAGGATTTTTTTCATTTGATGACTGGTTATTTTTTGGCGGTTTTTCTCATTGTTCTCTACGGACTAGGTCAGAGATTTCTCGGTTTTCCAGCTGTCCAGACGATGAATCCAGAATATTCCAAAGGCTATATCTTATATCTTACTCCGGAAACCAGAATTTCTTCCACTTTTGCCGGTCACTATGATTTAGCTTCTTATATTATCTTTGCCATTCCTCTGATGTTTGTTTTCTTGTTTTTTGCCAAAAAAAGAAGCAATCTCCTTTTCTATATCCTGGCTCTGCTTGTTCTTGTTTATACTTCATCGCGAATCTCCTTTGTCGCCTATGTTATCACTGCTTTTCTTCTCCTTATAATAATTAGAAAATATCTCTTTTTATTTTTTGCGGTTGTTTTAACCGTGGGAATGTTTTTCTCAACCGGCGAACTAGCTAACAGATTTATGAAAACTGTCCAGATAAGACGAATTTTAGTTAATGAAAAAACTGGTTCGGTCTACGTCAGCCAAAACATCACCACTAAAGAACTGCCTGCTGGTACCTTTTATATTAAGTTGAATAAAAAAGCACCGGTACCCACTCCGATTTTGGACGTCAACACCTTTAAAACTCAGATCGTGGAACAACAAATTCATGAAGCCACCTTATCTGGTAAGATTTCCAGCAAAAAACAGATAGAAGAACTAATGAAATTACTGACTACTAATATAAAACCAGTCAACTCAATCGTTTCTGATATTTCTTTTTCCACCAGACTCCAGGTCGAATGGCCAAGAGCTATTGATGCTTTTTTAAAAAATCCAGTCTTAGGCACCGGACCCTCCTCTATTACTGAAGCAACTGATAATGATTTCTTACGCTGGCTTGGAGAAAGTGGCTTGTTGGGAACTATCTTATTTTTAATAATATTATTTTCTATAACTTTCAGGTTGTTGAAATTATCAAAGAAAACAAGTCAAGACGATCGACAACTAAGTATTGGTTTTATTTTTTCTTTAATAGCTCTACTTATCAACGCCACTTATATCGACGTTTTTGAAGCCTCAAAAGTAGCGTATACTTTCTGGACAGTAGCAGGATTGTTCGTTGGCTATTATTCTTTAAAAACTCTAAATACTAAATCCCAAATTACAAACAAATTATAAATTCTAATTTTCTAAATTCTAAACCGTTTAGTATTTGTAATTTATTATTTAATATTTATTTGAGATTTGTTATTTAGAATTTAGGATTTTATATAATGAAAAAAGATAATTTCAAAAAAACTGATCTTTTTATACTTTCTTTCATCTTAATAACTGCTTTTATCTTTCGCCTATACAAAATCAACATTCCTCTTGCCGATCTTCATTCTTGGCGTCAGGCAGATACCGCCGCTGTTGCCAGAAACTTTGTCAATAAAGGTTTTGATCTTTTACATCCTCTGTACGATGACCTTTCCAATGTCCAGTCAGGACTGGATAATCCTCAAGGGTATCGAATGGTAGAGTTTCCCATCTATAATATTATCTTTGCCTATCTTTATAAACTCTGGCCGATATTCAGTCTCGAAGTCTGGGGAAGATTAGTATCAATGTTTTTTTCTTTAATAATTATTGCTGTTATTTATTATCTAACCTTAAAAGAAGTTAACCGGCTGGCGGCTTTTTTTGCCTCTATAATCTACGCTGTTTTTCCTTTTTTCGTCTTCTTTTCCAGAGTCATCCTACCGGAAACCACTGCCTTAGGATTTGCTTTTTTGTCAATCTTTTTTCTTTATCTTTTTTCCCAAAAAACTAATCACTATTCATTAATAACTATTCACTATTTTTTATCTCTTATCTTTCTTTCTATCTCCCTCCTTATTAAACCAACAGTAATATTTTACGGAATCCCTCTTCTCTACCTGTTTTACCTCAAATTTAAAAAGAAAACTCTCAAAAATCCTTTTTTCTATTTTTATTTTTTTATTGCTTTTTTGCCGCTTCTTCTCTGGCGATTATATATTAAAAACTGTCCCCAAGGCATTCCTGTTTCTGAATGGTTGATTACCAGTGTTAATACCGCTTCTGGCCTGCAAAAAATCTTTTTTAGACCGGCTTTTTTTCGCTGGATTTTCTTTGAGCGGATTAATAACTTAATTTTCGGCGGCTGTTTAACTGTTTTCTTTATCTTAGGAGTTTTTTTAAAGCAAAAAAAATTCTTGTTATTCAATATCTTGATTGCCGCCTTTGTCTATCTTTTTGTCTTTCAGGGTGGAAATGTTCAGCATGAATACTATCAAACATTGATTCTCCCCGCTTTGGCGATATTTTCGGGGATAGGTGCCAGTTATCTATTAAAAAATCCTAAACAATTCCTCCAGCCTGCAATTAGTTCATTATTCATTGTTTTTATTTTTGCTTTTTCCTGGTTTTTCTCTTTTTATCAAGTAAGAGATTACTATTCCTACTCGACTGATTTGGTCCAGATGGCAAAAATTATCAGCAGTCTCACTGATAAAGAAGATAAAGTGGTCACCGACCGCCAGGGAGACACGACTTTACTTTATCTGGCGGAGAGGCGCGGCGCTCCGGCAATCTATAAAGATCTTGACGAGCTAAAAAAACTCGGCTATAAATATTTAGTCACCGACAATTCCCAAATGATTGATAAAATGAAAACGAGTTTTTATCCGCTTATCTTTTCTAACGATAAATTTTCTATCTTTTCTTTATGAAAATCTTAATGGTCACTCCCTATGTCCCCTATCCTCCGTCATCGGGCGGGCAGATAAGGACTTTCAACCTTCTTAAACATCTAAGTAAAAATAATGAGATTACTCTCGTTTCTTTATTTAAAGACGAAACGGAAAAACAGTATGAGTCATACCTAAAAAATTACTGCAAGAAAATCTATCTTTGTCAGCGACCGGAAAAACCCTGGACATTAAAAACCATCATTAACACTCTTTTTTCTTTCCAGCCTTTTTTGGTGGTAAGAAATTTTTCTGAAGAAGCTAAAGAAATTATCGATAACCTTCTAAAAAAAGAAAGTTTTGACGTCATCCATGCCGAGACCTTTTATGTCATGCCTCATATCCCTAAGACTTTAACACCGATTGTCTTGGTAGAACAAACCATTGAATATAATGTTTATAAACATTTTGTTAACTCTCTGTCTTTTTTCCTTCGACTGCTTGTTTATTTTGATATTGATATCTTTAAACTGAAATACTGGGAAAGATACTACTGGAAAAAAGCTGATATCGTTGTCGCCGTCTCTTCACCAGATGAGAAGACGATTAAAAAAGAGGTGAAAAAGATAAAAACTTCCATTATCCCCAACTGTGTCGGTGATGAAATAATCGTCAACAAGCTGGAAAAAAAAGATTTAAAAAAACCGATAATTTTCTTTCAAGGTAATTTTTATTGGTTGCAAAATGTCGAAGCGGCCAAATTCTTGATTGAAAAGATCTACCCAATCCTTAAAAAAACTGATCTTCATTTTTCATTGATAATTGCTGGGCAAAACGCGAAAAAAATCGGGACTGTTAAGGAAAAAAGTATCCGATTAATTGATATTGTTTCCAATGACACGCAAACTGTCAAAAATCTTTTTCAACAAGCCAGTTTATTTATCGCTCCGATTTTTGGGCCAGGAGGAACACGGCTAAAAATCTTGGCGGCCATGGGGAGTGGTATTCCGGTTATCTCTACCCGAACTGGCGTCGAAGGCCTGGCTGTAAAAAATAATCTCCATGTCCTGATTGCGGAAACACCAAGAGAGTTTATCAACAAAATCAAAGAAATTCTCTCAAAAAAGACTCTTTATAAGAAAATTCGCCAAAACGCCTACTTTTTAGTCAAGGAAAAATACCAATGGTCGGAAATAGCTAATAAATTGGAGAATTTATATAGGAATTTGTGATAAAATACCTTCATGACTATCGGTGTTGACGGCAACGAAGCCAATGTCAAAGAACGAGTCGGTGTTTCTGTCTATACCCTTAACATTCTTAGGTATTTTCATAAAAAAGCTCGGAAAGAACTTCAATTTAAAATCTTTTTAAAAAAAACTCCTTTGGCAGAACTTCCTTCTCCAAGTAAATTTTTTCAATATCAGATCGTTTCCGGACAATATTTATGGTCGCAGATATTTTTGCCACTAGCTCTTTTTCAGAACAGAGATATCAATGTTTTTTTCTCGCCCGCCCATTATATTCCTCGCTTTTCTTCGGTGCCGACCGTGGTCACTATTCATGATCTTTCTTATCTTTACTATCCAGAAGATTTCTTAAAAAAAGATCTTTTTCAACTTAAAAACTGGACAAACTATTCGTTAAATAAGGCGACAAAAATTATCGCCGTTTCGAAAACTACTAAAAAAGACATTATAAAAAATTATGCTGTTAATGATGATAAAATAAGCGTGATTTATAATGGTTTTGAAAAATCGTTTCAAAAATTGAAAATTGAAAATTTGAAATTCAATGAAAATTGTAAATTGAAAATTGAAAATTTTATTCTATTTGTCGGAACAATACAACCGAGAAAGAATCTTTCCGTATTGATTGAGGCTTTTGATAAATTTTTGCAAACGAATAAAGATTCCAAGTTGGTAATAGTCGGTAAAAAAGGCTGGTTATACGAAAAAATCTTCCAAAAAGTTCAAGACATGGACTTAGATAAAAAAATAGTCTTCACCGATTATCTCTCCAACGAACAGCTTGCCTGGCTCTATAAAAACGCCTTTTGTTTTGTCATGCCTTCTTTGTATGAAGGTTTTGGTATTCCTGTTCTTGAAGCTATGAGCTTTGGCTGTCCAGTAATTGCTTCTTTTGCTTCTTCTCTTCCTGAAGTCGCTGGTGATGCCTCCTTATATTTTGACCCAAAAAATAGTGATGACCTGGTGGAAAAACTAAAGCTTATTAAAGAAGATAAACAATTAGTAAAAGATTTAGTTAATAAGGGTAAAAAAAGAGTTAAAGAGTTCTCGTGGGAAAAATGCGGCGAGAAAACTTTAGAAATATTAAAAAACTATGCATCCTCTTCAATCTAAAGACTGGGAACAGGCAAGAAAAAAAATGGGCGTCGCGGCATTACGTCTAGAAGATTATCTTGTTACTTTTCATAAAATTCCTTTTACCGATTATAAAATTGGATATCTTCCTAGGTCGGCTATGCCGTCTAAAAAAGTTCTGAACGAACTTTATGAGTATGGAAAAAAGAATAAGGTTATTTTTATAAAAATTGAGCCATATGTTGAAAAATCCAAATTTCATCCCGCCTCAGGCGGGACAAATTTCAAATTAATTCGTTCTGCCCATCCTCTCTTTCCTTCCTGGACTCAAATCCTTGATTTAACCAAATCCGAAGAAGAATTTTTGAAAAATATGCATCCTAAAACACGCTACAACATCCGCTTAGCGGAAAAAAAAGGGGTTGTTGTCAAAGAAATGTCAAATGAAAAAGGCTTTAAGATTTTTTCTCAGCTTTATTTTGACACTTGTAAACGACAAAAATACTTTGGTCACACTCCGCGTTATCACCAGATTGTCTGGAATAGTTTGAAAAACAATATTTCTCACATTTTAATTGCTTCCTATAATGACATTCCTCTAGCAGCTTATGAACTTTGGTATCTTGACGGAATTATTTATTATGTTTACGGAGGAACTTCGGAACAATACCGAAATCTAATGGCTTCGAATTTACTAATGTGGGAAACAATTCAGCTGGGAAAAAAACTCGGAGCAAAAAAATTAGACATGTGGGGTTCGCTTCCTCCAAATTATGATCCAACTCACTCCTGGTCCGGCTTCACCCGCTTCAAAGAAGGGTATGGAACAATTTTTGTGGAATTTATAGGAAGTTATGATTTGGTGATTAATCCTCTACTTTACAAACTTTATAACTTTATCTATTATCTGCGCAATCTTTATCTAAAACTAAAAAGCTCACTTTAGTCACCCTAAGGGTGACTAGTCAAAATGGTGAAGTATTATAAGTATTTCTTAAACCAACTAACGCTTTCTTCGACTGCTTCTTTCTCAAAACCAGCATAGTCATGATCGGTCGGAAAGATCCAAATTCTTTTTGGTTCTTTGACAGAGTTAACAATCTTACAAGCATTATCAAGAGTTACTTTTTGATCTCGAGAGGTGCCTAAAATAAGAATAGTGTCAAGATTTTTAAGATTATTTTTAATTTTTTTATCTAATCCTCTAAAACTTTTATACCAGTTTTTGTTAAATTCAAACGGCCCCTTATATTTACCTGTTCCAGGTAATTTTTTCCCCTGTTTTTCTAATTCAAATTCCTTGTTGATTATCTGTTTAAATTTAAAAGTTTCTTTTTCGAAAGCAATTTCGGCTGAAAGAGACACTCTGGCCTTTATATTTATCTTTTTTTCCAATAAGCAGACCAAGGTTCCACCTGTAGACCTTCCCCATAGACCCAATCTGTTTCTATCTACTCCTGGATTATTAATAATAAATTTAACTGCGTCTTTAGCATTTTGTTCTAAGATATCGACTGTTTTATCTCTTAATTCTCCAAGACTTTCTCCTGAACCATAAAAATCAAATCTAAAAACTAAAAAACCAGCCTCAGTTAATGCTTCAGCTGTTTCATTAATTAAAGGACAGCTTTTCCGAGAATTTGTTAAGCCGTGAAATAAAATAACCGTTGGTAGCTTGCTCTTAAAATAATTGGGAGAATCTATTTCTCCAACTAATTCGTATCCTGCTGATTTGAATTTTATTTTTTCTATCTTCATAGTAGTTTATTTAAGGGAAATTTTATTTCCAATTACTGTTAGTGTGTAGTCACTTTTTCTAGATTTAAAATCAGGTAATTTATCTGTTTCAAGGACTCGTGAAATCTCTTTTGGAGTAAAGTAAACAACATCGTCTAATCTTAGATTAAGTCTCTTTGCTATTTCGGTTAATAATTTTTTGGCTGAAATCATAGCTCGAACAATATATTCTCCTCTGGCTGTTCGTAAGAAAATATATTCTTGAAGAATTTTACCACTGTTAATTAAATTCTTATCAAGCTCTGATCTTCCAACAAAAGCCTTATAATCTTTTTTACTGTTAGCTGTTTTCTTGTTTATTTCTTTTAACTCTTCAAATGGATTTCCTTTCGATAATTCTTTAACAAAATCAATATAATATTTTAGATTATAAGGTTCAGCTAAATAGGTCCAGCCAACTTTTACAGCACCAAGCCAGTAAAATTTGTTATAAGTTTCCTTGATTTTTCGATTTATCTCAAAAGTTAGACCATGTTTATTGTATTCTGCGGCGATTTTAAGCAGTGTTTCGTATTCTGTTCTTGAAGCGCTCTTTTTTTGAAAAGTTGTCAAGATGAAAAAGTAGTTATTATAGTCCTCTTCGTTTAAATTGGGATATATTTTTTCTAATCGTTTTTTTATTTCGTCTGACAAAATTTTTTCAATTGTAAAGGTAACCCAAGTCGTTGACGCAAATTTCTCAAGAGCAATATTATATCTTTCAAAAGCGACTCTAAGCTTATTTTTATCTGCTGTTTTGACTTTCTTAGTAATCTGATCTGTCAGTTTAACTAGTTCTTTACCTTGTTTGTGTATTTTTTTTGAAAGCTTTTCAAAAAAATTTGGTTCTTTTTCATAGGCTTGTTTTAAAACAACATATTCCTGTTTCATTTCCTTTACATCAAGGTAATACCACCAATTTTCGTGTTTAATATTCTGCGGTTTAAATTTAATTCCTAGCATTTCATCGTAATATCTTCTTCCCGCAACAATCTGATAAACAATGAGAGTCTCTGCTTTTCTTTCTATTAATTTATACCATTTTATTTTATTAACCATATTTATTCTTGGATTTTTTCAATAATACCTTTGTTGGCATCGACTTTAACTAAATCTCCTTCCTTAAAAATCTTCGTAGCATTACCCGTCCCAACAATACAAGGAACACCTAATTCACGCGAGATAATCGCCGCATGACAAGTAATCCCGCCTTCATCAGTCACAATCGCTGACGCTTTTTTCATCGCCATTATATAATCTGGACTTGTCATGGTTGTCATTAAAATATCGCCTTTTTTTACCTTATTAATTTCTTCCTTGGAAAAAACAATTTTTGCTCGACCAATTGCTTTTCCTAAACAAGCACTATTTCCCTTAATAATTATTTTTAATTTTTTTTCTTTTATCCTTAATTGTCTTTTTTTCATATGATTGTATTTTAGCATTTGCTTGATTTTTTAGCATTTATTTGCTAAAATATTCCTAGATATGGTTAAAAAAACGAAAATTGAAGCTAAAAAGAACTTCTACCTTTTTACAAAACTTGTTAATTTTGGACTATCTAAACAAGAGGCGCAGATATATCTCACCTTATTAGAAGAAGGACCACAAAATGCCAAAGAGATAGGTAAACTAGTCAATATCTACTCCCCAACCGTCTATCGAACCGCCCGAAAGTTAGAAAAAAGAAATCTAATTGCTATTTTAAAAACTTCTCCTCGCACATTCCAAGCTCTCCCTCCCCAGTTGTCAATCCCCTCTTATGTCAAAGAAAGATCGATTCTACTAGAAAAAAGTGCTGAAGAAATAACTAAAATTATTAGCCAAAAAACTCTTAGTTCTTCGTCAACTGTGGTAAATTTGATTTTTGGAAAAAATGAGTTGTTTACAGAAAGCATTAAACTAATTAATGAAATAAAAAAAGTGTTATTAATAATCTCTATCGGTGAACTGATCACCGAAGAATTACTTCTTTCCATTAATCAAGCCCGTCAAAGAGGGGTAAAAATCCTGATGATTGTTCATAAAAATGACAAAGAAAACAAACAAATATTAGAAAACTTTAAAAAAAACGGTTTCGAAATTCGTCACTATCCAGATTGGGGATTTCATCTGAATATTTACGACTCAAAAAAAGCGATTATCACAGTAAACAATCCTCAAGATACTAAAGAAAGGGTTTCTATGGAAATTTTTAGTCTGGGTTTATCTAAGGCTTTACGAGATTATTTCTATTCTGTTTGGGAGAAAGCAACACCTGTTTAGTTTTTAGATTTTTCTTTAAGAGCTACCTTCAAAACCTCATCCATGTGTTCGACGTAGACAAAATTCAGAGCCTTAAGAACATAGTTTGGAATGTCTTCGAGATCTTTTTTATTGTCTTTGGGTATGATAACCGTTTTAATACCAGCCCTGTGGGCGGCAATCACTTTTTCCTTGACGCCGCCAATCTCCAACGCCCGGCCGCGCAAAGTGATCTCTCCTGTCATTGCTACCGATCTATACGTTGGAGTCTTTGTCAAAGCAGAAATCATGGCTGTAGCAATCGCCAGACCCGCTGATGGACCGTCCTTTGGTACAGCTCCCTCCGGAACATGAACATGAATGTCAATTTTATGGAAAAAGTCTTCTTTCAAGCCGAATTTTTTGTAGCGGGCGCGGATATAAGACAAAGCTGCCTGACAGGATTCTTTCATCACTTCGCCCAAATGCCCCGTCAAAGTCAAACTACCTTTGCCCGGCATGATTGCTACTTCAATAAACAAAATGTCTCCACCCGCCTGAGTCCAAGCAAGCCCAGTTGAAATACCAACCGTGTCTTTTTCTTCGATCATTTGAGAGGAATATTTGAAAGGGCCGAGGTACTTTGAGATATCAGAAGTACCGACTGTTTTTGACTTGATTTTTTTCTCAACAATTTCCCGGGCAATTTTTCTAAAGATTGTCGCTATCTGCCTCTCAAGTTCTCTTACTCCAGCTTCGCGAGTGTAACGCCTGATTATCGTCTTTAAAGCGGTAGGAATAATTGAAGCTTCTTTGGTGGTTAAACTATGGGCTTCTAATTGTTTCTTTACTAAATGGCTGACGGCAATATTGAATTTTTCGTCCTCGGTGTAACCGGGAAAATGAATCACTTCTAACCGATCAAGCAGTGCATCAGGAACCGTGTCAGTGATATTGGCTGTGGTGATGAAAAAAACATCGCTCAAATTAAAAGAGACTTCGAGATAATGGTCGGAGAACAAATGGTTTTGTTCCGGATCTAAAGCCTCAAGAAGCGCTGCTGACGGATCTCCTCGGTAATCGCGGCCGATCTTGTCAATTTCATCAAGCATAAACACCGGATTCTTTGTTCCCGCCTGCTTGATTCCTTGGATAATTCGTCCTGGCAAGGCACCGACATAAGTTCTTCTATGACCGCGAATCTCTGCCTCATCTCTGATTCCGCCTAAAGACATCTTGACGAATTTACGACCTAAAGCCCTGGCGATTGATTTGCCAAGCGAGGTTTTTCCAACGCCGGGTGGCCCGACAAAACATAAAATTGTCGGCTGTCGGCCTTTCTTCTGTTTTTGCTTCCCTTTTTCTAACACCGCCAAGTACTCAAGAATTCTTTCCTTGATTTTTTTCAAGCCATAATGGTCTTCATTGAGAATTTTCTCGGCGTCTTTTATGTTGATATTATTGGGAGACAGTACTGACCAAGGCAACTCGACTAGCCAATCAAGATAAGTTCTTACATATGAGGACTCCGGATTAAATTGAGACATCTGTTTCAATCTCTTTAGTTCCTTTAAGGCTTTTTCTTCAACTTCTTTCGGCATCTTGGCTTTTTTAATTTTCTCCTGATATTCTGTCAAATCTTTATCTCCATCTTTTTCTCCCAGTTCTTCCTCAATCGTTTTCATCTTTTCTCGGAGGATATTTTCTCTCATCCCCTGCTCAAATTTCTTTTGTGTCTTTGATGTCAAACTGTGTTCGATCTCAAGAATTTTAATTTCCCGGTTGACAAACTCTACTTCTTTTTTTAATCTCGTCTTAAGCATGATCTCTTCGAGAAGCGCCTGTCTTTCTTCAGCTTTTATGTCAAGAACAACGGCTATTTGATTGGAAAAACTCAGAAAGTCGCTGGTATTCAGTATATTCATTAAAAAAACGAAGTCGACGGTTTTTCCAAGGTTAATAGCTCGCTTTATTTGAGAAGAAATGTGTTTAACCATGGCTTCGACTTCGGCATCAACTGTTTTATCATTTTTCATAACCTCTGTCTTTGCTTGGAGCCAGTTTTTGTCATGAACAAAAGAAGTAATCTTGACCTTTTCTAACCCGCGAATCAAGGCGTTAATCTCACCTCGTTCCCCAATAACAGTCTTTTCAATGTTAGCTAAAACACCAACCTGATAAAGATCGTTATCAGAAGGATCGTCAATGGTCGGGTTCTTTTGCATGAGGAGGATTATTTTTTTATCTTTTTTTAAAGCTTCTTGGATGGCGCTGACGCTCTTTGGCCTTCCAAAAACAAGAACGTTCTCAGTGTTTGGAAAAACAATTCCGTCGCGTACTGGTGCGACGGGATAAATAGATTGTTCTGACGCTCCGATTAAAAATGCCATCTTAATTAGCAGTCTAACAAATTAATTGCTAACTGTCAAGACCCTTTTTTATAGGTTAAACCTATAGTATTGTTAGGTTATCCTAACCTTCTAAAGTGACAAAACTGTTCAATTAATACCATCGATAAATTACAGTTTTGTCATCCCGACCGAAGTGGAGGAATCTTTTTTAAGATTCCCCTGCCTGCCGGCAGGCAGGTCGACTCCGCTTCGCTTCGCTCGGAATGACAGGGGGCCGGTTTATATAAAATCTATCATCAGTTTTTCAAAATCAGAAAATCTTTCTTTTTCAACTAATGTCTTTTTTTCTAATTGAGGCAGTTGGTCGGTATAAGAAGGTTTATCTGTTTCGTAGACGATTCCCAGAGGAAATTTTTCTTCATTCATCTCCAAACTTTTTTCAACCGCCGTTTTAAAATTATCTTTTTTATAATTTAGCGGCAATTTATAAACTTTTTGTAAATAATACTGATAGGTATTGATTTTGTTAAAAGTAACGCAGGGTTGGAGGATGTTTATCAAGGAAAAACCTTTGTGTTCAATTCCAGCTTTGATCATGGCGATCGCATGGTTGACGTCACCGGCAAAGCTTTGGGCGACAAAAGTGGCGCCGCTTCCGATTGCCAAAGATAAGGGATTAATAGGTATTTCAATAATGCCTGAAGGAGTCGATTTTGACTTAAATCCTTTTAAAGCTGTTGGTGCCACTTGGCCCGTTGTTAAGCCATAAACCCCATTATCGTGGACAATAACGGTAATATCGTGATTACCCCGACAGGCATGAATTAAGTGATTACCTCCTTCGCCATAACAATCACCATCGCCGACTATGGCAACAACCGGCATTTTGTGATTGGCTAATTTGATTCCAATTGCATTAGGAATGGCTCGGCCATGCAAAGAGTGAATTGCATAAGCATTCAAAAAATCATTCATGTTTCCTGAACAACCAATTCCGAAGACAACCCCGACTTTTGAAGGACTAAGATTCAGCTGAACTAGGGCTTGTTTGATAGCCACCCCAATCCCCCAGTTGCCGCAACCGGGACACCAGGTTGGATTATAGCCAGAGAAATCATTTATAGTCGACATATAAAATTTCTAATTTCTAATTATTCTAATTGATCTAAAAAATGTCCAATAACCAATTTTGGTTCATTGGGATTTGATTAGAATAATTAGATCAATTAGGTTAATTAGGTCAATTTATTAATAATCTCTTCCGCCATAATCGGTCTTCCGTCATACTTTAACAATTTTTCTTTTATTTCTATTCCAGTTTCTTGAAGCAGTAATTTACCAAATTGTCCCCAGGAATTGTTTTCAACCAATATATATCTTTTCTTTTTATTAAAAATGCCTTTAATTTTTTCTTTATCGAGAGGATACATATGATTAAAATGAATGCAAGCTGAAGCCTTATCTTTTTTTAGTAAAATTTTTTGTTCCTCGACAACTACCCCTTTAGTTGATCCCCAACAAACAAAGACAACGTCTGCCTTATCAATGTCTCCATAAATTTTTGGTAATTGAAAATCTGATTTCAAATATGTCTGCCATTTTCTAGCTCTCTTGTCCACTTGAGCGATGCGTGGGGCAGATTCTTCGGTAGTATGTCCGTCTTCTAGATGTTCGTAAGAATTGGCTTGATAAAAACTTCCTGGCGTCTCCGGTATTAATCTCTCAGAAATTCCATCTTCTGTTATTTTATATCTTAAAAAATTTTGCTCGTCCACCGAAGCCTTGGCGAAGGTGGAAGCTTTTATATTTGAGATTTTGCCCCGATTTACTTTATATTCAGCTATAAAATCGTCGACAAACTTTTTACTGACTGTTTTGTGCGATTCTGAAAGTAACATATCAGACATTACGATAACAGGCAGTTGATAAATATCAGCTAAATTATATGCTTTAGCCGTTAATTCAATCATTTCTTCTATATCTCCTGGTGCTAAAACTATTTTTGGAAACTCTCCATGACCTGAATGAACTGCAAAAAGTAAATCTCCTTGTTCAGTCCAAGTCGGCATTCCTGTCGCTGGTCCCGGCCTTTGGGATACAAATATTACCAAGGGTATTTCCGTCACTCCTGCTAATGATACAGTTTCCACCATCAAAGCAAAACCGCCGCCCGATGTCCCAACAGATGATCGAACCCCGGCAAAAGAAGCGCCAATCGCAGTATTAATAACCGATATTTCATCTTCAGCGTGACGAACCACGATATTGGTTTTTTTCTGCCAAGAAGCTAAAGTTGTGAGAACGGACGACGCAGGCGTCATCGGGTAAGCAACATATAACCGGCAGTCGGCAATCATGCTTCCTAAAGAAAATGCATCGTTGCCAGTCATTACTAATTTAACATCTGATTTTCTTTTTGTTAAGTAATTTAGAATTAAAGTTTTGTAATTATTTTTTACTTGATTAAAACCGACGTTGGCAAACTGTTTATTGAAATTAATTATTTCTTCGCCTTTTTTGCTAAACTGTTCTTCAATTATTTTCAATAAAACATCAATATCTCCCCCAAGAACAGCGATCGATGCGCCAAGGGCAATGGTATTTTTCATCACTGGCTGACCTTTTAATTCAGATAATATTTTCTTAAAAGGAATATTAATTGTTTTATAATCACTAATTATTCCAAATTCGTCTTTATCATAAATAACCAAACTTTCGGAAGTTAATCTAAATTTGTGTTTTTCAAAAGTTTCCTTATTCAAACAAACTAATATTTCAATAGTTTTATTTAAATGGGTAGTTTCGTTTTCACTAACATGAACTTCATAAGCATTGTGGCCGCCGCGGATAAGGGACGGATATTCAACGTAGTCAAATATGTGATAACCGGAACGACTGGCGATTTTTGAAAACAACAAACCCGTCGTCATGATGCCAAATCCCGCTTCCCCGCCAATCTTCCAAGTAAAACTCATAAATAAAATAATTAAATAAGAAAATAAATGAAAAAATAATCAAATAATAAAATAATTAAATTTATTAATTCATTTAATCATTTATTTGCTTATTTCTTTATTTAATTATTTTGACATTTCTTATTTTGGAAAAATACGGTTTCCTTTTTCATCTTCGATGATCACCGCCGCAACAGGACAAGCTTTGGCCCCTTCAATAATCGTCTCGATTGTATCTTTGTCCGATGTCTCAAGAATGACCGCTTTGGCCTCATTATCTAGCTCAAATGTATTTGGTGCCACCGCAACACAAGTGGCCGCTCCGATGCATAACGACCGATCAACCCAAACTTTATATTTGTGGATGATAACCGGTCCAGACGGTTTTTTTGAATCTTTTAAATTACTCATATAGCTAATATGTTAAAGGTTTTTCTTAAATTTGGCAACTTATTTTTTTGTCATCCATTTCTTATACCTTTCTTCTATTTGTTCTCTTCCTTTTTTGATTCTATTATGTTTCACCTGAAGATCTGTTAGAATTGGTTTTTTTTGATCTGTTAAATATTGATAAATTGCTTCATCTAAAGCGTCGATTGCCAAAATTGAACAGTGAATTTTTATCGGCGGTAATCCTTCCAAAAATTCTATGATATCGTTTTTGCTTATTTTTAAAGCCTCCTCGATTGTCTTCCCCTTTACCAGATCAGTGATGGCTGAAGAAGTAGCAATCGCTGCTGCACAACCATAGGTCTTGAATTTGACCTGATCAATAATGGGTTCTTTATTACCTATCTTTTTCATCTTTAAATATAAAGACATCACATCACCGCAGACTATGTTGCCGGCTTCCCCGACTCCATCGGCATTTTTTATTTCTCCGTAATTATGGGGAGAGCGAAAATGCTGCAGGGTTCTTTTAGAGTACATATTATTTAGACTGAAAAGGGCGAAAACTTTTTTAATTTATTAACCACTTTTATAAAAATTTTAACGGCTTTTTTTATCTCCTCTTCAGTCGTAAAACGGCCGATGCTTAAACGAATTGAGCCGTGGGCAATCTGTGGTTTTGCTCCCATCGCCATTAAGACATGAGACGGCATCAAAGTCCGGGAAGAACAAGCTGATCCGGTAGAAACTTCGACTCCTTCAAAATCTAATTCCATTAATAACGATTCCCCTTCAATACTTGGAAATGAAATGTTGGCATTGTTAGACAATCTTTGAACTGGGTCACCGTTTAAATGAGTTCCTTTAATATTTTCTAAAATTCCTTTGACCAATATATTTCTTAACTTTTCGATTTTTTTATTTTCTTTTTTCCCTTCTTTTTGTAAGATCTCAACCGCCTTACCCATACCGACAATTGCCGGAACGTTGGAAGTGGATGAACGCAGACCTTTTTCGTGACCGCCGCCATGAATAATCGGCTCAATCATTACTCCTTTTTTTATATACAGAATGGCTGCCCCTTTTGGACCATATATTTTATGAGAAGAAGCCGTCAATAAATCAATGTTCATTTTTTCAACATTGATATCGACTTTCCCCAGACTTTGTGAGGCATCGGTGTGAAAATACACACCCTTTTCCCGGCAGATTTTTCCAATTAATTTAATATCCTGAATCGTCCCTATTTCATTATTGCCATGAATAACTGATACTAAAACAGTTGAGGTTGTAATTAATTTTTTTAATTGATTGATGTCGACAAAACCAAATTTATTGACATTTAATTCATCGACTTTAAAGCCCTGTCGTTTAAGCCAACGGGATGATTCAAGGACACAGTCGTGTTCGATCGAAGAAATTATAATGTGGTTTTTTCCTTTTTCCCGATTGGCAAAAGCAACTCCTTTAAGGGCGAGATTGTTACTTTCAGTCGCCGAAGAAGTAAAATAAATTTCTTCGGTCTTTGCGTTGATAAACGAAGCAATCGTCTTTCTTGAATTTTCCACCGCCTCACTGGCGATCTGGCCCATCTGATGTAAAGACATTGTGTTGGCAAATTTATCAGAAAAATACGGGATCATTGCTTTTAATACCCGTGGATCAATCGGAGTCGTCGCCGCATAATCTAAATATATTTTTTTCATATCGCCCCCTTTGTCATCCCGAGCCCCGTTTAGCGGGGCGAGGGATCTTTTAAATTAATTACTTAATAATCTAATTAACTTAATCTTCTTTAATTGAGTAATAATAATTTTATTTAATTCGTTTTTTAGAATGCTTTTATGAGTACATAAATTTTCATACTGACAATGATAACTGTCATTGGCACAACTGCAAATAGAGATGTCATTATTAAATATTTTTAAATAATCGTATAGAGAAACTATTTTAATATTTGGAGATATCAAATATCCGCCGTTTTTGCCTTCGCGGCTGATCAGTAATTTATTTTTCACTAACTCGGCGGCAATGCGGGCAAGAAATCTTTTGGGAAGTTTTGTTTCATTAATTAAATCAGAAAGCTTGATTAATTTATTTTTCTTGTAAATATGAGAAGTCAACAAAATTCCGTAATCTGATTGTTTTGTAATGGTTAACATATACTTAATTGGTAATAGTTTAACAAATGAGTGTATGAACTGTCAAGAGATATTAAATCTTGGAATTCTGTCTAGTCCATCGATGTTTTTCACAAATAATCCTTTTTCTGCCTTAAAACCGGCGATGACGCCTATCATGGCCGCATTGTCTCCTGTTAAATATTTGTAGGAGGGAAATAAAACTGAACCATTGTGTCTTTTAACCAAATCTCTGAATAATTTACGAAGATAAAGATTGGCAATCACGCCTCCGCCTACAATCAATCGTTTGATCTCTGTTTGCTTGATTGCTCTTTCTGTTTTTTTAATAAGCGTGTCAAAGACAGCTTCTTGAAAAGAACTTGCCAGTTGCCGAATATCAAGATTTCTCGACTCGGTCGCTTTCGCTCCGTCGCTCGGAATGACACAGGGACGGAGAAAATAATAAAACGACGTTTTTAAACCGGAAAAGGAAAAATTTAGATCATTGGATTTTAACATCGGCCGGGGAAAATTATGAAAATCTTTATTACCTGCTTCTTTTGCCAGTCTCTCAATCACCGGTCCACCTGGATATCCGAGGCCTAATAATTTTGCTGTTTTGTCCAACGCTTCACCAGCCGCATCATCCAGCGTCGAACCAATTACTTCATACTCCAAATGGTTTTTAAAAATCACAAACTCTGTATGACCTCCGGAAATTATTAACCCTAAATAAGGAAATTTAAAATCGATTTTAGGATTGCCCCGACTGTTTTGGACAAATGGCGAATAAAGATGTCCTTCAAGATGATTAACACTGATTAACTTTTTGTTGTATTTTTTCGCCAGCTCTTTGGCTTTTTTGATTCCGACTTCGAGGGCAACTGCCAGACCTGGTCCCTGAGTAACGGCAATTGCATCGATATTTTTTATAAATTTTTGGGTGTCGAGGTGAAAGGGATCCAGGCGGCGCGCAGTCGAGTGGTGTGTTCGAGCGAGCACCGACGGGAATGAAACCGAGACAGGCCCAAAAAATTTTCTTAACGTCTCTTCGACAACAAAATCAATTCTCTCCTCATGCGCTCTCTTGGCCAACGACGGCACCACTCCGCCCCACTTCTTATGAATTAAAATCTGAGAATAAATTACATTCGACAAAACCCGCCGGCCCTCAATTATTGCCGCAGCGGTTTCATCGCAGGAAGTATCAATAGCCAATATTTTCATAAAATTCAAATGACAAAATTCAAATAACAATTCAACCTGCCTGCCGGTAGGCAGGTATTTAAACATTTGATATTTGAATTTGATTTGTGGATTTGTCATTTGTGATTTGTGATTTAACTATAATTTTTCTTTCCCTCTCATTAATATAATTCATCTTCACATACACAATTCTTCCCCTACTCTTAAGTAAATCGTAAATTTCTCCAACCTTCTCTCCCCA